>CEAR01018082.1_pt1 | contig 139827 bp, 137 predicted proteins | sample 557461 | NCBI WGS metagenome assembly CEAR01 (sample SAMEA3182075, study PRJEB8094) | gut metagenome | biome: human; feature: gut; material: Stool; isolation source: human stools | place: Canada | collected 2012-03-14 | reverse complement strand
CAGCTCATGGCGGGCGGCGGCATCATCGTGCTGGGTACGACCCTGATCCCTCTGCTGTCCACCCTGTTTTAAGGGCGTAAAGCATGGGATTTCTCACCGACTGGCTGACAGACTGGCTAAAAGAGCTGCTGATCGAGGGGATCATGGGCAACCTCACGGGGCTTTTTGATACGGTCAATTCCCGTGTCGGAGAGATTGCGGTGCAAGTGGGAACCACCCCGGCGGCATGGAACGCCGGGGTGTTCTCCCTCATCCGGCAGCTTTCTGAAACGGTGATATTGCCGATTGCCGGTCTGATCCTCACCTTTGTTGCCACCTATGAGTTGATCCAGCTCATTATCGAAAAGAATAACCTGCACGACGATGTATGCTAATAGCGAGGACTTTCAAGTCCTCGCTATTACAACGATGGTCAGCTCATTTGTGGCAGAATAGTATGACCGAAGCACGAGCTTAGAGGATCGTACAACAATATCTTTCCGTCAAGCGTAATGGCATCATCGGCTGTGTGAAACCGATGATGTATCGAAGGAACTCCAACAGTTTTGATTGTATGGCAGTTGAAAATGAACTTTTGGTGCCAACATGTAGAGGTTGACTCACGAAACATCTACTGCTGAAAGTTTAGGCCATATCCAAGTCATGCCGCCGTCGTGCGTATGAAGTGTCATGGTGCGGTCGTTTCCGTCCTTATCGAGCAGTATGATCGGATAGTTGCCGTCATTGCCGGAAAACGTTGGATTCTGCGGCTGCATATTGTATTGCGCGTATTCTTCCGGAATATCCAGTTCCAGCCGCGCCCATGTTTTGCCGCCGTCCAGCGTCCGCGCGATTTCGGGGCCGTTGTCAAAGAAGTAGCGGTAGCTGATAAAGCCGACCATTTCAGACGCAAAGCCAGCGCCGATGACCGTGCCGGTATAAAGCGCGTTCGGGATAGAAATACTCCACGTTTCGCCATTGTCCGTCGAGGTGCAGACGTTCGCTGCGCCTGTTCCGGCTGCGGGCGGCAGCGCAGCGACACACCAGCAGAACGCGCCGATTTTGCCGTAGTAGAAAGTGATGGAGTCCAGATAGCCAAAGGTGAAGGCTTCACTTTTCCTGTCACAGCCGGGGAGCGCCGCAATCAGATCATACGGAACCGTTGCGATTGGCTCCTTGTTGTCCGTGCTTTCGTACAGCTCAATCCACGACGTTTGTGAGTTGCCAACATAACCAATCAGTTCTACAGTATCCGAAGTTCGCAAAGTATTCTCTGTTTCGGATGTGGATGTTTCTGTATTTGGTGTCGATTCACAGTTTGTTTTGAGATCATATGCAACCTGTAAACAGTTATCTGCGAAAAGCAGTTTGCCGGAAGCAACTATATCGTCACTATTATACGCCCTTTTGACGACCCACAGGCATCCATCCGTTTCGTTAAGTCGGAGTGAGTAATCATATTTCCCGCGATCCTCCAACATGTAACTTGCGCCGTTTGCATAGTCGTAGACAATGATACGGCTGTCGATCATGCCGGAGCCAAAGGTGAGCGTGGAACATAGGTCAGGAAGCCCATCACCGGTAAGATCGCAGAAATATGTGTTCCAGATGGGCATTCCGGTATAAAGCTGCATGACTTCGTTTTCCGTCACGGCTTCCATCTTCTCCGGATACCAGCGGAACGTCACGCCCGGATATTCCGGAAGTTCGATTTCAAGGTTTCCGTCCCAGTTCATTTCCTCGGGCTTTTCAAGGTAATCGAACCACGGCTCCGTATGTGCCGAAGAAGTATCCGCTATTTGCGTGAATGTCGCCTCGCGGGTTCCAAAACAAGACAAGCCGTAACCGTCCGACATTCGGAAAACCAGTTTTCCGTTATCCGCACGGAGAGACGCGGTAAACAGAAGATATTTTTCCGATCCGGCCTCCTGTGCCATCTCCGGGGTGCAGCCATAAAATTCGGCCCATCCGGCAGTTCCCCGTACACGGTATCGAATACAAAAATCTGTGTTTGTGTCGTTTTTGACGATCGTTCCGACAACGGAGAGATCGTCCTGGACGGTGAAAGATGCATCCACAGGGAAATCCGCATCATAACCAAGCTGATAGCTCCACGCGGAGCCGGGCGCCAGCAATTCCGTAATATCGTTTGAGCCCTCCGATTTTGGATTCGTCAGAAAGCAGACCGCTGCCGCAGCACAAACAATCACAGATGCCAGAACGATCCAGAACGCGGGCTTCTTATAGTTCATCACGGACTTTACACGCTCCTTTACTCCCACCTCACCAAAAGCAAGCGGACACGCCGCAATTACACGGCGGTTGACGCTGCAAGCCACAAGTGCCTGTGTATAATCGGCTCTTTGTTCATTGCCCATTTCCCGGATAACCTTTTCATCACATGCAAGCTCTATATCCCGGCACAGCAGTATATAGCTGAGCCACATCAGCGGATTGAACCAATGAATTGTCAGCAGCAGAAAACCGAGTGGCTTCCACCAATGATCCTTGCGGCGGATATGCGTCTGCTCATGGGCAATCACATGATCCATCTCGCGGCTGTCCATATGATACGGAAGATAGATTTTGGGTTTGATGATTCCCAGCACAAACGGAGAGCAAACCTTCTCGCTTTGATAGATGTTGCCCCGCAGGATTACCGCTTCGCAGACCTTGCGGTGCAAACGCCAGTAGCTCACAGCAGAGTAGAGGAAAAGGGCTGCTATTCCGAAAAGCCATATCCCCGTTAAAACCGGAATCCATATTTGCAGCGGATTTGCACTTGCGCCCGGTGCGGGCGTGAACGAGCTGCTGATTACTGGGTTGATAACATGATTGAGGGCAGGAACACCCGTCTGGACGGAAGGTGTCTGCTCCATCATAACGGTTGGGCTGATTGTTTCTGCGCTCGGTATCAGGCTCAGTACACTTTCAATCGAAAACGGGAAAACCATCCGTGCAGCGACAATGCCCCAAAGCAGAACATTTACCCATTTGGGAGCTTTTTTCAAGCAAAACCGCAATGTCAAAACCGCAATCACAACCCAGCTTGCGGATATGCTCATATTGACGATTTTTAGAAAGAGTTCGCTCATGTTGCTTCCCCCTTTCGGATCCGGTCGATCATCTGCTGCACTTCGTCAAGTTCGTCATTAGATAAATCCTGCCGTTTGGTAAAGGCAGCGATAAAAGCAGGAAGAGAGCCTTCAAACTTCTTTTCCACCAGTTCATCGATCTCACACGCCTGCGCTTCATCCTTTGATACAAGAGCGGTCACAATACCATCTTCATTTTTCAGTATGCCGCGTTCCCCAAGGCGTTTGATAACGGTATAAGTCGTGGTTCGCTTCCATCCCAACTGTTCCTGACAAAGCTTTACAAGCTGCGCAGCGGAAATTGGTTCATGCTCCCACATAATCAGGCAGAAACGATATTCACCCTCATGAATCTTTGGTATCTCCATATGCAAGCCCTCCTTGTCTACTATGGTAGACTCTGTGTATAGTCTACACGATTAGACATTCAAAGTCAATAGAGTTCATAGAAAAGTTACACAGGCAGCCGCAGAAAAAGCGGCTGCCTTTTTTATCTGGACTTTGCCAAATCGCTCACGTCAGACCGTAGTAGTGGTGAAAAGCGGGCAGGATGATCTATCCCAAACGCTTTATTCGCAGAAGTGGCCAAAAAGCGTTTTTGAGATTGTAGTAAGAATAGAGAGAAAGAAAATCTCAGCGGTCAATGTTCCCAATGGTGTTAGCGATGTTCCCATTGGTACGTCGCAATTCTGTCGCTGCTGCGCTACCATAAAATCAGAAAAAGTCTCAGCGACGAATGACAGACTGCTGTCGCTCGTTCACAGAATGTTTACAAATACATACCCTGCTTTTTGCCGAGGAAATGTCCGTTGTAAAGTGAAGGGAGGTTTGGAGCAGCAGAGAGCAAGATTCTACCGAGGTGCCAGATTTCGCATTTCGCTCATTCTGTCCCATCAGAATCTTGTTGGGGAGTGCCTTCCCCAAACCCTGCTATACGCAGCCTGACGGCTGCGGCAACCTCGCCCAGCGACAGAGCTTTGCAAGCTCTATCGCCGCGCAAGGTTTTGAAAACCGCTCGAACTGCAACCAGCTCCCGCAGCCAGCACAGAAGAATTTTTCTCACCGGCATACTCAACAAACGGCAGATTTCTGTCCGTTGAAAAGTAGAAAGGGCAAAACATGGGACAAAACCGGAGGCTGATTCACTTAGTAAGGTGGAGAGGTTTTCAGAAATTTTTCTCTGACAGTACCAAGTTTTCGAGAAAAAATGTCCGTTGTAAATTGAGGGGCTTCCAAGCCGGAAAGCCCTTCCCGTGCCGGAGTCGGTAACAGTTTGACCCCGGCGGCACGGTGTTCCTTGACAAGTGAATAGCTTTTTCAGGCAACAAGCTCTCTGTGATAGCCGAGCCGAAGGACGCGCCAAGACCTCCCGTGTGGGAGTGAGCGATCAACGTCAGCTTCGGGAAAGCCGGGTCGTTCCCGGTGGGCGATGACAGCAGTGGGCAGCTACTCCCCATCCGGGATCGTCCGAGCGTGATAACAACCGTCGCAGACCATCCGATGAAAGGCCGCATGAGTTAATTGCGGGCGTGAAGCGAGTGCCGAGAACGTCAGGCAGTCTGAGAAAGCAGAAGTTATAAAGCAAAGGGCTTTCCGTTTTGGAAAACCCTTGTGAGTTTGAGCCGGTAATAGGGTGCAAATTTGCCCCGAAAACGGCGATAAGTGAAAGGAGATGAAGCCAATGCCCCGCAAAAGGTACGACACGCCCCACCGCAGCCGTGTTGTCAAGACCCGCATGACCGAGGAAGAATACGCCGACTTTGCAGCCCGCCTTGCGCCCTACGGCATCAGTCAGTCCGAGTTTATCCGCAGAGCCATTCAGGGCGCAAGCATCCGTCCTGTTGTCACGGTCTCCCCGGTCAACGACGAGTTGCTTGCCGCACTTGGGAAGCTGACCGCCGAATACGGCAGGATCGGCAGCAACCTCAATCAGATTGCCCGTGCCATCAACGACTGGCACAATCCCTATCCCCAGCTTGCGGCAGAGGTACGGGCGGCGGCTTCCGATCTCGCTGCTTTGAAGTTTGAGGTTTTGGAAAAGGTAGGTGAAGCCGTTGGCAACGTTCAAACATATCAGCTCTAAAAACGCCAATTACGGCGACGCAGAAAAATACCTGACCTTTGCGCACGACGAGTTTACCATGAAGCCCACGCTGGACGAGCAGGGGCGGCTTGTACCGAGAGAGGATTACCGCATTTCCACGCTGAACTGCGGCGAAGAAGATTTTGCCGTTGCCTGTATGCGCTCCAACCTCCACTATGGCAAGAATCAGAAGCGCGAGGACGTTAAGAGCCACCATTACATCATCAGCTTTGACCCACGGGACGGCCCGGACAACGGGCTGACCGTGGACAAGGCGCAGGAGCTTGGCGAGATGTTTTGCCGGGAGCAGTTTCCCGGTCATCAGGCTATCGTCTGCACCCACCCGGACGGGCATAACCAGTCCGGTAACATCCATGTGCATATCGTCATCAACAGTCTGCGGATTGAAAAAGTGCCGCTGCTGCCCTATATGGGCAGACCAGCGGACACAAAAGCTGGATGCAAGCACCGCTGCACCGACGCGGCGATGGAATATTTCAAATCCGAGGTCATGGAGCTGTGCCACGAAGCCGGGCTTTATCAGATCGACCTTCTGAACGGCAGCGCAAACCGTGTCACCGAGCGCGAGTATTGGGCGAGGAAAAAGGGACAGGCTGCGCTGGATCAGGAAAACGCCGCCCTTGCCGCAGAGGGTAAGCCCACCAAGCCGACACGCTTTGAAACCGACAAGGAGAAACTGCGCCAGATTATCCGAAAAACGCTGAACGAATCGTTCACCGTCGAGGATTTTACGCAAAAGCTCCTGCAATACGGCGTGACCGTCAAGGAGAGCCGCGGGCGGTTTTCCTATCTCACACCCGACCGCACAAAGCCCATTACGGCGCGGAAGCTGGGCGACAGCTTTGACAAAGCCGCCGTGCTTGCCGCTTTGGAGCAAAACGCCCTGCGCCCTGAGAATACCCTCACCTTAAATGATGGTATTCCGCTTGACCGCACCCTATCTTCAAACGAGGGTGCTTCCGGCAAGACTGCCCCGAAGTGGAGCGCACCGCAAGCCTCCTCCGTTGGACGCATGGTTGACCGTGAAGCAAAACGCGCCGAGGGCAAGGGCATCAGCTATGACCGCTGGGCGACGATGCACAATCTAAAGGCGTGGTCGAAAACCTTCATGTACTTGCAGGAGCATGATCTTCTATCCCCGGACAAGCTGAGCGCCGCTGTTGATGCAGCCGGTGCGGAAGCACGGGAAGCACGCAGCCGCTATGACGCTGCCGCTGCCAAAGTGACGGACAAAAAGGCAATGCTGGAAGCAATGGACAATTACCGCAAAACCTATCCCATTATCAAGGAGTATCGTGCGATCCGCAAAGAAAAGGACAGGCAGAAATTCTATGCCGCACACGAAGCGGATTTTATCATCAACGACGCTGCCAAGCGCCAGCTTGACAAGCTGGGCGCACCCAAGCAGCTTCCGAAACGCAAAGAGGTCGTTGCGGAGATTCAATCTCTCATTTCAGAGAAAAACGAGTGCTACAACGATTACCGCGAGAAAAGCGACCGGCTGCATGAGCTGATGACCATGCAGCGCAACTATCAGATGTCGATGCCGCAGCCGAAGCGAGGACACAGCCATGAGCAGGAGCGGTAAAAAGCAAAATGCCGCACAGGTTTCCCCATGCGGCACAATGCTCATTTCCCGAACAGATCGCTATGCGTTCCGGTTCTGGAAAGTGTCAGCACCAGAACATCGCCCTCAACGCGGTAGATCAGAAGCCAGTCGGGCTGAATGTGGCACTCCCGGTGTCCACGCCAGTTGCCGGTCAGGTCATGATCTCTGTTCTCAGGCGGCAGCGTGTTTCCCATTGCAAGCGTTTCAATCACGGTTTCAAGAAGCTCAATTTGCAGTCCGCGCTTGATTGCCAGCTTGTAATCCTTCTTGAATGCCGTGGTCGGCTTGACGGTCAGCTTTGTCTTTCTCACTTTTTCAGATCGGCAAAAAGCTCGTCAAGGTCGTTATAGCCCTTTACAGACGGGTCTTTCGCAATCCTTTCCGCTTCCAGCATGGCGGCAATCGTCTCCTTGTTAGGTTGATTGATGGAGATTTCAAACGGAATCCCGCCCTCCCGGATCGATTGACGCACGAAAATATTGAAAGCCGTTGTGAGATTCATGCCAAGCTCCGAAAACAAAGCGTCAGCCTGTGCTTTCAGGTCGCTGTCCATTCGGATGCTGATGTTTGTTGTAGTTCCAGCCATGAAATCATCCCCTTTCTACTGGCACTATTATTATACGCCATCTGCACGAGAAATACAATACAGCGCACGAAAAAGACACAATTTGTTTTCAAATCCAAAAAGGAGCAAATGCCCCTCCCGAAAGCGCACAGAACGCGCCGAAGGGACTTACCCATACCGCAATACCACCCGTTCTCCAAGTGGAGCGTACAGCGCAAAAAATCTCCGAAAATGATACCGAGATTTACAGTTTGACCGTCTGCCGGAGCATAACGCTTTGGCGACAGATAGGAGTGTAAAAATGCCGAGAATAAGTAAACAGCGGCGGCTGGAATGGTCGTTCTTCCTCGACCACCGAAACCGCATTTCCTACAATCCCCTTTGCCGTGGGTGTGTCCACGGCTGCAAGCAAAGCTTCCGGGCAATCGTTGTTCTTTGTCCGCATTACTGGTCAAAACGCTGGAAACCGCCCGACTGAGGGCTGTCACGATTCGTTATACCTCTAATTTCCACGAAGGAGGTGACATTCCATCACTGAGTACATGAGAGCGGATACCCGGCTGCCGCCGTATCTGCCATATCCCCGTTTCCTGCTGCAAACAGATCTGACCCAGACGGCGAAGCTGCTGTACGCGCTGCTGCTTGACCGGGCGACGCTCTCACAGGCAAACGGCTGGCTGGACGAGGGCGGCAGGATTTACCTTGTGTTTCCCATAGAGAAGATTGCCGCCGCGCTGGACAGAAGCCCCATGACCGTGAAAAACGCCCTTTCCGAGCTGGAGAACGCTGGGCTGATTGAGCGGCGCAGAAGTGGCTTTTCCAAGCCAAATCGCATCTATGTGAAGCTGCCGTCAGACGGACAGAAAACTTTCCAAGAGGCAGACAGAAATCCGTCCTTCATTGAGAAAGAAAACTGTCTGACTGATGGACAGAAAGCTGTCCCTATGATGGAAAGAAAACTGTCCCCTAACAACCTGAGTAGTAGCAACCTGAATCAGAACCACATGAGTAGAGAGAGCGAAGCGCCCGCCACATACGGGCGGTATGAGAATGTTTTCCTGACTGATACCGAATACGCCGAGCTGCTGCGGGAGTTTCCCGACAGGCTGGACAGGCTCATTTCCGAGCTGTCCTCCTACATGGAATCCACGGGCAGAAGCTATCAGAATCACGCTGCCACCATCAGACGGTGGGCAGAGAACGATAAAACAAAGGGTGTCCCAAAACAGGGCATCCCTGATTATACCTGTAAGGAGGGAGAAAGCCTATGAACGATTTTACCGATATTGTTTCCAAAGTGATGGAAGTCAGACCCGACGATGGCGATTACACCGGAGAGGACGGCTTGCTGTACTGCGGCAAGTGCCATACGCCGAAGGAAGCCTATTTTGAAGATGGTCACGCCGCCCTGTTCGGACGTGACCGGCATCCCACGAACTGCGCCTGTCAGCAAAAACGCTATGAGGAAAAGCGGTGGACAGACCAGCAGCGCAAGCACGAGGACACCGTAAAGGAGCTGAAAAAGGACTGCTTTGACACACCGAAGCTGCGAGACTGGTGCTTTGCACAGGACAACGGCGCGAATCCGCAGATGAAACACGCGAGATTTTACGCCGACAATTTTGACAAGATGCTCCTTGATAATATCGGCTATCTGCTCTGGGGCAGCGTCGGGACGGGCAAGAGCTTTTTCGCCGCCTGTATTGCCAATGCCCTGATGGAGAAAGAAATCCCCGTCCGCATGACGAACTTTGCTGCCGTTCTCAATGACCTGTCCGGCAGCTTTGAGGGCAGAAACCAATATATCGCCCGCCTGTGCCGCTATCCGCTGCTGATTCTGGACGATTTCGGCATGGAGCGCGGCACGGAATACGCTCTGGAACAGGTCTACAATGTGATAGACAGCCGATACCGCAGCGGCAAGCCCCTGATCGTCACTACCAATCTGAGCCTTGACGAGTTGCTGCATCCGCAGGACACGCCCCACGCCCGTATTTACGACCGGCTGCTGGAAATGTGCGCCCCGATCCTGTTCACCGGGACGAACTTCCGCAGACAGACCGCACAAAACAAGCTGGATAAGCTGAAAACGATGATGAAGGAGAAGGAGTGCCTATGAACAATACCGCCACCGCGATCGCAAAAGAAACCGTGCGCCGTCCCGCGCCCGCCGCTCCTTCCTCTGCCGGAAGGATGACCCGCAAGGTGGGCAACACCACCTACCGCGTGACGCTGCATTTCAAAGAAAACGGCAAGGAGGATATGAACGATAAAATCAAGCGGCTGATCAAAATGGGCTGCGAAGGCTGAGAAAGTGAGGAATTGCGATGAAACCCCGGAAAAGTTTACACGATCCGCTTTACTGCGGCACGAAAATCGGCTATACTGTAATTGCCACAAATGAGCTGGCTGTCTGAAAGAGGTATCGTTATGAACAACAGACAGTCACAGGAAAAAATCACCGCCATCTATTGCCGCCTGAGCCGCGACGATGACCTTGCCGGGGACAGTAATTCCATCATTCATCAGAAGGATATGCTCACGCGCTATGCCCGTGAACGGAATTTTCCGAATGTATCGGTCTATTCTGACGACGGTTGGAGCGGTACGAATTTTGAGCGTCCAGACTGGAAACGCCTGATTTCCGACATTGAAGCCGGTAAGGTGGGCATTGTCCTGGTCAAAGACCTCAGTCGCGTGGGTCGTGACTATCTCCGTGTGGGCTTCTATACGGAGGTCACCTTCCCGCAGAACGGCGTTCGTTTCATCGCCGTCAACAATGGCGTGGACAGTGCCAATCAGTCCGAGAATGATTTCGCGCCGTTTCTCAATATCATGAACGATTTTTACGCTCGTGATACAAGCAAGAAGGTCAGCGCCGTCTACCGGGCAAAGGGCAACAAGGGCGAACACACCGGCAATCATCCCATCTACGGGTATCTGAAAGACCCGGAGAACAAACAGCGCTGGATCATCGACGAGGAAGCAGCCGCTGTTGTACGCCGTATCTTCCGTATGGTCATTGACGGCAAGGGTGTGTACCAGATCGCGGATATTCTGTCCGAGGAAAAGGTGCTTTGCCCGTCTGCCTATCTTGCCGCAAAGGGCGCTGGCAACCGCAGAAACAGCAAGTTTGAAGATCCCTATCGCTGGTGGGGTACAACGGTGAGCTACATTCTCGCCCGCGTGGAGTACATGGGGCATACCGTCAATTTCAAGACCTTCAAGACCTGCTACCGGGACAAGCACCGCAAGCAGGCTCCCAAAGAGGACTGGAAAATCTTTGAGAATACCCATGAAGCCATTATTGACAAGACTACATGGGAAACCGCGCAGAAGCTCCGCAGGACGATCCGGCGCGGCGACCGCAATAAAGAGCCGAACCCGCTGACCGGGCTGCTCTACTGCGGCGAGTGCGGCGCGAAAATGTATAACGAGCGCAGCGATGGGGACGCATACCACAAGACCCCGAAGGACAACTACGTTTGTGCTTCCTACCGCAAGAAAACGACCTCCTGCACCATTCACTTTATCCGCTCGGAGATCGTCCGTGACCTGATTCTGGACGCGCTGCGGAATGTAGCAACCTATGCCAGAGCCAACAAGGAGGATTTTGAGCAGCTTGTGATGCAGACCACCTCCGACGCGAGAAAGCGCAGTCTGCAAAGCGGCAGGACGGAGATTGACCGTATCATGCGCCGCACAAACGAGCTGGACACGCTGCTGCAAAAGCTCTATGAGGACTACGCCCTCGGACGTTTGCCGGAGAAGCGGCACGCAAAGCTCTCCGCGCAGTATGAAGCGGAACAGGCACAGCTTGAGCAGCGCAGCGCCGAGCTGATGGAGCAAATGAACGCAGAACAGGAAGAAAGCGTCAATGTTGACCGCTTCATGGAGCTGGTAGACCGCTATACGGACTTTACCGAGCTGACCACGCCCATGCTCAATGAGTTCATTGACAAGGTGATCGTCTATGAGCGCAGGAAGATCAACCGCTATCAGTACGACCAGCAGATCGAGATTTATTTCAATTTCATCGGTAAAGTGACGCTGCCGGAGGAAGAAACGGAAGCCGCGCCGGAAGCCCCGAAAACGCTTCACGTTGCCAGCAATTCCAGCTTTGCGCCCATCGGGGACTACCTCTCCGCGCAGACAGCCGCAGCGATTGCGCTGCCGTTCTCCAAGGTGGAGGAACTGACCGGCAAGCCGCTTTGCAAGTCGGCGTACAAGTACGCTTCCTATTGGTATCCGGCGCAGGACAGACCGCTTTCCAATACCATCTACAACGCAGGATACGACGTTGACCGTGTGGACTTAGCCGCCGGGATCGTGTATCTGACAAAAGCCGCATAATTGAACAAACACCCCGCACTGTGCGTTTACAGGACGCATGGTGCGGGGTGTTTTGCGTTTTCAGGAAGATAGTTGCAAACTGGAAGTTGTCAGACTGTTGTATAAGCATTACCCGCCGTGTTCTTGAAATTCTGCTTTTCCAGCTATTGCTTTTCTTCTTCGTTTTCCTGAATATCAATTCGCTCAATCTTGAAGACAACGGAGCGTGTACCGTCATTGTAGCCAGCAAAGCGGCAAAGAAACATTCCGGCAACTTGACACACCCTATTCAAAAAGATGTGCTATAATTTTTTTGAAAAACTTCTCTCTTTCATTTAGTGTTTGCAGCTAAAACCGTAGTATATGGGTGAAGCCGGAAAGGAGGTGGCGCGATGATTGATGATGAAAAAATTATCGAGTTATTTTTTGAGCGTTCCGAACAAGGCATACGGGAGCTGAACATGAAATACGGAAAAATCTGTCACAACCTTTCGTACAACATTGTGAACAGCAGACGGGACGCGGAGGAATGTGTAAACGACGCTTATTTAGGCGCATGGAACGCTATTCCCCCGGTACACCCAAATCCCTTGTTGTCCTACATTGTGAAAATCGTGCGGAACATTTCCCTTAAAACCTATTGGAGAAAGGAAGCGGCAAAACGAAGCGGACACTATACGGTTGCCTTAGAGGAAATCGAGGGCTGCATCGCAGACCAGAAAACCGTGGAAGATGAAATTGAAGCCAGAGAGTTAGCCCGTATCATCGAGGCATTTTTGGATACATTGACCGCAAAAGAGCGTGTTATCTTCATGCGCCGCTATGCGTATGCAGACACCTACGCGGACATAGCAAAGCGCGTAGGTATATCTGAAAAAAATGTATCAGTCCGGCTCACTCTGATCCGCCAGAAGATGAAGCAATACTTGATTGAAAGAGAGGTATTCGTATGACCACGAAATTGTTTTCCGAAGCCATTAGTGAAGTCGGCGATAAGTATTATGAGGAAGCCGCAAACTACCATTGCAAAAAACATGGGTGGATAAAATGGAGTGCTATGGCAGCTTGCTTTACCGTTGTGCTTTTTACCGCCCTTTCAGTTCTCCCCAACTATTTCCGCCAGCAAGGTACTACACCACCGGACAATCCGAATGGAGTGATTGTTGACAACCCTACTAACAATTCAGATGATGACACAACGCCTGCGAAATCTGAAATTCATATCAGCATGGACAATATTTCCTTCAATGAGGTGGGGGCATTGAAGGATGCCGCACATGTATGGCGCAATCCGGAGTTATATGACCATATTCAGTGGGATAAAAACGCTGTAATTGAATACTATGGAAAAGACTTGTCCCCTGCATATATTCCAGATGGCTTGACCGCAGCCAATGGCAATGGCACTGCACGGGTTATTGTAGACAAAAGCGGCAATATTGTAGAGGACACGGTTAGGCTCAATTTCTATCATGACTATTACGAAGATGGAAGCCCAAAGCTGACAGAAGGCGTGACGGCGCGCAAGGGATTTTCTATCACGGCTTCAAAAATCGGCATTCTAAGTGATTGTATTTATCTTCTGCCCGAAAATGAAGTGAAAACTTCTGACATTGACGGAACGGCAGTTACCTTTGGGTATCGTTCCATGCCCTATGGTCCGTATAACCCTGACACGCACGAACCGTTTGGCTACTATGATATGTATGTGGCTGAATTTGAATATGACGGTATCGAATATCAGATAGTCGCAGAACAAATGGAAGCCGAAGAAGTTGTAAAAGTTGTATCGTCTATCATCTATGGAGAAGAAGTATTCGTTGACAAGTAATTGACACCAAAAGAGAATATACTACAGAGGGCAGCCGAGAAAATCGACTGTCCTTTTTCTATGCCTATGAGCAGAAAGGAGCGACCAACCATGACAAAGCCAAGAGAGAAAACCCGCGAGGAATTGACTGCCGAGATTGAGGACGGGAAGAAGAAAATCCGACAGCTTGAAAATTGGGAAAAGGTATTGCGGCAAAAGTTAAGCGTTGTGAACAACTCCACTCACTTTGACATCTCCAAATCAACTTTAGCCCTGTGCTGCGTATTGAGCGCGGCACAGGGTTTTTTCCGTTTCTGGCGATTTTGAGCAACACATTCGATGCCCTGTACGCAGGACGCCCCTTTGTATTTCGTGGAATCGGACGATAATCAGCCAAACCGCAAAAGATCACGCGAAACCGCGTACCAGCGGCACGACACCGCGAATCGCGGAACGGTGCAATCCATACGCGCAGACGGCAGATACTTCACGAATCCGGCAGGCATTGATTTTTCCCCCCTGATTTCAAGATCTTCCTGCCCGAAAATCCCTGTGAATCCGTATCGTTCGCAAAGTATTTACAGTTTCATTTGAAAAACCGTCTTGACAATATTCATCGGACATGGACACATGGATGTTCTTCAAGTGGTTTTTCAAGGCGGCTGTGGCGATCTATCTCGTGACGCACACGTTTGACATCGTGATGGCAGTATTCGACATCGGGCAGAACGTGGTTTCCGGTGCAGCAGGAGTCATTCATGGCAACACCAGTATTGATATTGATTCGACGATTGCGCAGATGCGTACCGGCATGGAGAACATGGGCGTCGGAGAACTGCTCGGACTGTCGATAGAAACGCTCCTGATCAGCCTGTGCCTCAAAATCATGGCAATCCTCATTACGGTTATTCTCTACGGACGCATGATTGAGATTTACTGCACCGTGAGCATTGCGCCTATTCCCATCGCAACCATGAGCAACCGCGAATGGGGCAGTATCGGCACGAACTATCTAAAAAGCTTGTTCGCTCTGGCATTTCAGGGCTTCCTCATCATGGTCTGCGTCGGCATCTATGCAGTGCTGATCAACGGCATGATTATCGCAGACAACATTCACTCGGCTCTGTTCTCTGTGGCAGCGTACACGGTCATTCTGTGCTTCTCGCTGTTCAAGACCGGAAGCCTTGCAAAATCCATCTTCCATGCGCACTAAGGAGGTCGGCAGCATGAAGAAGTACAGCATCATCTACGCCGATCCCCCTTGGGCGTATCGGACTTACTCCAAGAAGGGACAGGGGCGGTCGGCAGAAAGCCATTATCCGACGATGTGCATTGAAGACATCAAGGCACTTCCGGTTGGCGAACTGGCTGCGAAGGACTGCGCTCTGTTCCTCTGGATCACGTTCCCGTGCCTCTGTGAAGCACTCGAAGTGCTGACGGCATGGGGCTTTTCCTATAAGACCGTGGCTTTTGTATGGGTGAAGCAAAACCGCAGGAACGATGACCTCTTCACCGGCATGGGGTATTGGACAAGGGCAAACGCCGAAATCTGCATCCTTGCCACGAAGGGACACCCGAAGCGAGTTGACGCCGGTGTGCGTCAGGTCATCCTCAGCCACATCGAAGAGCATTCCAAAAAGCCGGATGAGGCGCGGGAACGCATTGTTCGGCTCATGGGAGACCTTCCCCGCGTAGAGCTTTTTGCCCGTCAGTCTCCCGAAGGCTGGGACGTTTGGGGCAACGAGGTCGAATGCACGGCACATCTTCCAATGGAGGAAACACCATGCTGCGGCTAAGACCTATCTCTCTTCGAGACGCCAACGAGTATGTCCGGAAGCATCACCGGCATCACAAGCCGGTTGCCGGTCACAAGTTTTCCATCGGCTGTGAAGCAGACGGTGAGCTGGTCGGTGTAATCATCGCCGGGCGTCCCGTCAGCCGGTATCTGGATGACGGCTTCACATTGGAGGTTACAAGGCTATGCACCAACGGGGCGAAGAACGCTTGCAGCTTTCTCTACGGCGCGGCGGCAAGAGCTGCTGCGGCTATGGGCTATGAGCGCATCATCACATACACGCTGGAAAGCGAAAACGGTGCAAGCCTTCGGGCTTCCGGCTGGATCTGTCAAGGCAAAGCGGGTGGGCTTCGCTGGACGGGTAAGCGTCAGCCGAAGGAGGATCAATATCCCGCACAAATGAAGCTGCGCTATGAAAAGCAGCTCAGAAAGGAGGAACCAGTCAATGGCATTTGTTCCGGTCCCGAAGGATCTTAACCGCGTTAAAACGAAGGTCATGTTCAATTTGACCAAGCGGCAGCTCATTTGTTTTTCCATCGCTGCGGCGGTCGGCGTCCCGATCTTCTTTCTGGCGAAGGCGCATCTCGACTTGTCTACGGCGGCAATGCTGATGGTGGTGATCATGCTCCCGTTCATCTTCTTCGCGCTTTACGAGAAGGACGGTCAGCCCGCCGAAAAGTATCTGTACCACATCGTACAGTCCATGTTCATCCGGGACAAGGTGCGTCCCTATCGCACAAACAATCTCTACGCTGAAATTCAGCAGAAAATCAAAGAACAGGAGGAATTGCAGCTTGAACAACAGCACAGCAAAGGCAAAGCCTAAGATGACCGTCAAAAACGGCGTCGTTTACGGCGATGCCCTTTCCGCTCAGGAAAAGAAGCGGATCGTCATGCAGAAGAAAAAGGACAGGAAGGCAAAGAAAGTCCGCAAGTCCGCCCAGCAAACCATTCCCTATGTGGAGATGTGCCGCGACGGTATCTGCAAGGTAAACAGCCGCCTCTACACGAAGTCCATCGCCTTTGAGGACATCAACTACCAGCTTGCGCAGAACGAGGACAAAACTGCCATCTTTGAGAACTGGTGCGACTTTCTGAACTACTTCGACAGCTCGATCTTCGTCCAGCTCTCCTTCATCAATCAGAAGGCAAGCCTCAATGAGTTCCGCAAGCGCATCAGCATTCCGGCACAGGAGGACGCCTTCAACGACATCCGCTCCGAGTATTCCGGTATGCTGCAAAGCCAGCTCACCAAGGGCAACAACGGGCTGATCAAGAAGAAGTACATCACCTTCGGCATTGAGGCGGACTCCCTCCGCACGGCAAAGCCGAAGCTCGAACGCATTGAAACCGACATCCTCAACAACTTCAAAACTCTCGGCGTGAAAACCGAGCCGCTGTCCGGCTACGAACGGCTGAAAGTGCTTCATGATGTGTTCAATATGGACAGCAATGAGCCGTTCCGCTTTTCCTTCGATATGGTTGCCCGGACGGGGCTTTCCAGCAAGGACTTCATCGCTCCCACTTCCTTTGACTTCCGTGAAGGCAAGTGCTTCAAGATGGGCAGAACCATCGGCGCAGTGAGCTTCCTGCAAATCCTCGCGCCGGAACTCAATGACCGTATGCTTGCCGACTTCCTTGAGATGGACAGCAACATCACGGTCAATTTTCATATCCGGACGATTGACCAGGCGAAGGCAATCAAGAGCATCAAGATGAAGATCACCGACCTCGACAAGATGAAGATCGAAGAGCAGAAAAAGGCAGTCCGCTCCGGCTACGATATGGACATCATCCCGTCCGATCTTGCCACCTTCGGCGGTGAGGCGAAGCGTCTGTTGCAGGATCTCCAGACCCGCAACGAGAGACTGTTCCTCGTGACCATCCTCATCATGAATACGGCAACCAACCGCCAGAAGCTCGAAAACGCGGTGTTCCAGACCGCCGCCATTGCCCAAAAGTATAACTGTGCGCTCAAGCGTCTTGATTTTCAGCAGGAGGAAGGGCTGATGTCCTCTCTGCCTATCGGCGTCAATCAGGTGGAGATCGAGCGCGGACTGACCACTTCCAGCACAGCGGTTTTCGTGCCGTTCACCACGCAGGAGCTTTTTCAGGGCGGTGAAGCTCTCTACTACGGGCTGAACGCGCTGTCCAACAACATGATCATGGTTGACCGCAAGCAGCTCAAAAACCCCAACGGGCTGATCTTGGGTACACCCGGTTCCGGTAAGTCCTTCTCCGCAAAGCGTGAAATGACGAACGCCTTCCTCATCACGGAGGATGACATCATCGTCTGCGACCCCGAAGCCGAGTATTTTCCCCTCGTGCAGAAGCTCGGCGGTCAGGTCATCCGCATCTCGCCGGTCAGCACGGATTATATCAATCCGCTGGACATCAACACGAACTACTCCGAAGAGGAAAACCCGCTGACGCTGAAATCCGACTTCATTCTCTCCATGTGTGAGCTGATTGTCGGCGGCAAGGACGGCTTGCAGCCGGTTGAGAAGACCATCATTGACCGCAGCGTCCGCATGGTCTATCAGGAGTTTCTTGCAGACCCCAAGCCGGAGAAAATGCCGATCCTTGAAGACCTCTACAACATTCTGAGAAATCAGAAAGAGCCGGAGGCGCAGCGCATCGCAACTGCCCTCGAAATCTATGTTCACGGCTCTCTGAACGTCTTCAATCACAGAACGAATGTGGATGTCAACAACCGCTTCGTCTGCTATGACATCAAGGAGCTGGGCAAGCAGCTCAAGAAGCTCGGTATGCTGATCGTGCAGGATCAGGTGTGGAACAGAGTTACCATCAACCGCGCCCAGCACAAGGCAACTCGCTATTACATGGACGAGTTTCACCTTTTGCTGAAAGAGGAACAGACCGCCGCGTACAGCGTGGAAATCTGGAAGCGTTTCAGAAAATGGGGCGGCATCCCGACCGGCATCACGCAGAACGTCAAGGATCTTCTTGCCTCCCGCGAGGTGGAAAACATTTTTGAAAACTCGGATTTTGTCTACCTTCTGAATCAGGCATCCGGCGACCGGCAGATTCTCTCGAAGGCGCTGAACATCTCGCCCAGCCAGCAGAACTACATCACCAATTCCAATGCCGGTGAGGGGCTGATCTTCTACGGCTCGACCATCGTTCCGTTCAAGGACGATTTCCCGAAGGACACCCAGCTTTACCGCATCATGACCACCAAACCCGAAGAAACCGTACAGAACTGATAGGAGGATTTTTGAATATGAACAACAAGATGATTACCATTCCCTACGCGGACGCTATCGAATACGGAGAGAACACCTCCGCACTGTTTAAGGCTCTGTGGGAGCTGACCGATCTGATCCGACTGGAAAGCGACCTCAAGAAGCATCACCGCGCCTATCTCCATGTGAGGGAGGACATCGACGAAAAGGTCAAGGAAGCGCGTCAGATTATGACCAAAGTAGCCGTGGATATGATCGGCTTTTACTTCAATGTTGATGTTTCTGAGTGCAGCAACAACGATGAGAATACCCCTTTCGCTGACGCGGGTGATGATGAAACCGTTTCTATCCCCAAGGACGAGTATGAGCAGATGATCGACGATCTGCTTACGATGTCCGAAATCATTCAGTGCGTCGCAGATATGCGCACGCAGGATGTGAAGGCAATCCGCGAGTTCGGCAAGTTCGTCCCCGCCTTTGCCGCCTTTGAGAATAACCGCCTGAGCCTCTATCGTGAGGCGGCGAAGGAAGCCGAGGAAATCTTCGACCGTTGGGCAGACGAGATTGACGATCTCGACGAGGACTTCATTGAAGATGAGGACTACGAGCCGGACGAGTATTACTCCGACTAATGCCCATTGAAATGTTGTCGGGTTTTACAGCCAACATTTCAATGGAAATACAAATCCAACAGAACAGGAGGTACACCACCATACAACTTGACATCATTCATACCGGCGATTGCCTTGAAATCCTGAAAACTCTGCCCGATGATAGCGTTCATTGCTGTGTGACGTCCCCTCCGTATTACGCGCTCCGCGATTACGGCATGGAGGCTCAGATCGGCAGAGAGACAACGCCGAAGGAATATATCTCGCGCCTGACGGAAGTGTTTACCGAAGTCAGGCGCGTTTTGCGTCCGGATGGAACGCTCTGGCTGAACATCTCGGACACTTACGCTGGGAAAGGCAATCAGGGCGATTTCGTTGACCCGAAGAACCCCAACGGCAGAAACGGTCAGGCTGTGGCTCTCAACAACAAGGTTGAGGGCTGCAAGCCGAAAGACATGATCGGTATTCCGTGGATGCTGGCTTTTGCTCTCCGCGATACCGGATGGTATCTGCGCAACGACATCATCTGGATGAAGGATAACCCCATGCCGGAGAGCGTGAAAGACCGCCTATCCCGCTGCTACGAACACGTCTTCCTGTTCTCCAAGTCGAAGAAGTATTTCTTTGACTACAAGGCGATCTCCGAGCCGATTGCCCCTGCAACGGCAGAACGCCTCAAGCGCGGCATGAAGGGCGGCAACAAATACGGAAAGCCCGTTCCCGGTCAGCCTCAGCCGCAGTCCATCAACCGCCCTCGTGAGCATGGCGAGATCAAGGATTGTGACATCAATCCGCTCCGCAACAAGCGCGATGTCTGGAAGATCAACACCGTCCCCTTCAAGGGCGGTCACTATGCCGCCTACCCTCCAAAGCTGGTTGAAACCTGTCTTCTCGCCGGTTGTCCAGAAGGCGGCATTGTGCTTGACCCGTTCATGGGAAGCGGCACAACCGGCATGGTTGCCGCACAGATGGGGCGTCATTTCATCGGCATCGAGCTGAATCCGGCGTACACCGAGCTTGCCTACAAGCGGATTGGAGGTGAAATCTGATGTCCAAGGAACCGGAACTTAAAGCCCGTGACAAGGTGGTCGTGCGGATGACACGGGAGGGCGCGGTTGAAGAAAATCTGACGGCTGGCACCGAGCAGCGTGTGTCAAAGCGGCTGGAAGAAGCAGAGTTGGTAAAGCCCACTGAGACAGCCGAGCCTTCCGGAGCTCTTTCCCCAGAGGAACAGAAAAAGGTGCAGATGCGCCGTCAGCAGCGTCAGTTTCAGGCGGAACACGCCGAGGATAATGACAAACAGCCGCCCTCGGAAACGTCTGTCACAGAAGAGAAAAGGGCAGAAAATCCACCCCAGAATGTACCCGAACCGCTGCCCTCATCGGAAACGCCGTTCAAGCCGCCTGCTTTGGAGCAGCACGGCGTTTCTTCGCATACCGGCACGGTGATTGCCGAAACGGTTGTCACACACAAGCTGCGCAAGACCTCTGCGGTTGAAGCCGTTGACGCGGATGCCATTCTCACTCAAGCGGCGGAAACCGCCTCTGCAAAGCCGCTCTCGGACGATGCCGTCCCGCCCACGAAGCGGATGCAGAAGCTCGAAAGGAAGTCCGAGAAGGCGCATGAGCGTCTGGACGCTGCCCGCGAGAAGCTGCCCACGCACAAGGTTCTCAAGAAAGAGCGCGTCTTTGATGAAGAGACCGGAAAGGGCAAAACCCGCCTTCATTTTGAGGATGAGCTGAAAAAGCCCAAGGGCAAAGGCAAGCTGCAATTTGAGGCAGATAAAACCGTCCGCAAGGTCGGGGACACCCTCGCTTCCGGCATTCATGGCAAAATCCATGAGGTCGAACAGGAAAACACGGCGGTTGAGGCGGCGCATAAAACGGAGATCGCCGCTGAGACTGCCGCTCGGCATTTCAGTCATCATCGGGAAAGCAGCGTCAACAAGCCCTACGAGAAGGTCTCCAAGCTGGAACATAAGGCGGATGCGGCTGATGCGAAGCTCCAATATGAAAGAAATCAGCAGGAGCATCCTGAGATGAAGAAGCAGAACATGAACAAGCACTACCAGAAGCAGAGCATCAAGAAGGAATATGCCGCCGCTCGAAATGCCGGGTCTCAGACTGCTGGGACTGCCACAAAGAATACCGGCAAGAAGCTCGGTGAGAAGGCGTCCGACAAGATCAAGGAGTTCTTTGAGAAGAACAAGAAGGTCTTCATTTGGATCGGCGTCGGAATTGCCCTTCTCGTTTTGCTCGGTGCTGGAATCAGCTCGTGTTCGATGCTCACCTCTACTGGTTCGTCGGTTATCGCTTCCTCTTATCTCAGCGAGGATGACGCGATGCTCGGCGCGGAGGCGCAGTATTGCCAGATGGAGCAAGAGCTGCAACGCTATCTTGACACCTACGAAAGCACTCACAACTACGATGAATACCACTTCGATCTGGACGATATTGAGCATGACCCCTATGTGCTGATCTCCATTCTCTCGGCTCTCCACGAGGGCGAGTTCACGCTGGATGAGGTGCAGGGTACGCTCCAAATGCTGTTTGAAAAGCAGTACATCCTCACCGAAGAGGTTATCGTCGAAACCAGATACCGCACGGAAACCGACACATGGACGGACGCAGACGGCAACACGCACACGGAAACCTATCGCGTCCCGTATGACTACTACATCTGCAACGTGAAGCTCGAAAACTTCAATCTCTCCCATGTCCCGGTCTACATCATGTCTCAGGAACAGCTTTCCATGTACGCGACGTATATGTCGGTGCTGGGCAACCGCGAGGATCTGTTCGGTAACTCCCCCTATGTGGACAAGTACATCACAAATCCTCCCGCCGACTACGATGTCAACCCGGAATACCTGAACGACGAGAAGTTTGCGACACTGATCACCGAGGCGGAAAAGTATCTCGGTTATCCGTATGTGTGGGGCGGCTCCAATCCCGACACGTCCTTTGACTGCTCCGGCTTTGTCAGCTATGTTCTCACGAACAGCGGGCTTGTGAACACCGGGCGGCTGGGCGCACAGGGGCTTTACAACATCAGCACGCCGGTTTCAAAGGCGAATGCACAGCCCGGTGATCTCATCTTCTTTGTCGGGACGTATGACACCCCCGGCGTGTCTCACGTCGGCATCTACGTTGGTGATGGCGTCATGATTCACTGCGGCGATCCCATTCAGTACACATCCATCAACTCTTCCTACTGGCAGCAGCATTTCTACGCCTTCGGAAGACCCGCCTATTAAAAGAAAGGAGTTTTGCATGAATCCCAAGTATCAGAAAGTCCTCTCCGACATCGAGAAGGCTGAAAAGAAGAAATCCGAAATCGAAGGACAGCTCAAGGAGCTGTACGACAAGAAGACGGAGCTGGAAAACCTTGAAATCATCAATACCGTGCGCTCTATGGTGATGGACAAGGATCAGATCATGGCGTTCCTGTCTTCCATGAAGGGCGGCACCAAGCCCGCTGAAAATACGGAGGTAATCGACAATGCGTAAGAAGTTTCGTTTTCTGACCGTCCTTGCGGTCTGCGTCATGGTTCTGTCCTGCTTCTCGGTGACGGCGTTTGCCTACGCCGATGATACCGAGCAGAACCTTCCCGTTACGGAGGCAACTCAGCCCGAACAGCAGCCCGCAGTCACTCCCACGCCGGAAAAGCCGAAGGGTGAGCCGATTGACGATGAGGGCAACGCCTACACCCGCGACTTGCTCTATGACAAGGCAACCAACAAGCAGTTCATCACTGTCCAGACGAAGAACGGCAACACCTTCTTCATTGTCATCGACTACGATGCGCCCATCAACGAGGATGAGGAACAGTATCAGACATACTTCCTCAACATGGTCGATGAGAGCGATCTGCTTGCGCTGCTGGACGAAGATACTGCGGCTGCTCTGACTACCTGTAACTGCAAGGAAAAATGCGCTGCCGGTCAGGTCAACACCGACTGCCCGGTCTGCAAGACCAACATGAGCGAATGCACCGGCACAGCCCCCGTTACACCTGAGCCGGACAAGGATGCGGAAACCGATGCTCCCGCCCCTAAAACCGAAAAGAAATCCAATATCGGCATGATCCTCGTCATCTTTGCCCTTGCCGGTGCTGCGGGTGCAGCCTATTACTACATCAAGTTTGTCAAGGGCAGAAAGCCCAAGGATGAGGACATGGACTTCTTCGACGATGAAGGCTACGAGGAAGATCCGTACATCAACGAGGATGATGAGCCGCAGATTGCGGAGGATGCCGAAACGGAAGGTGATGAAGATTGATCTTAGTCATTGCTGAAAAGCCCAGCGTTGCCCAGTCCATCGCAAAGGTACTGGGCGCGACGTCCCGCAAGGACGGCTATATGGAGGGCGGCAATTACATCGTTTCGTGGTGCTTCGGTCATTTGGTGGAGCTGGCAGACGCCAGCTCCTACGATGAGCGGTATGCAAAGTGGCGGTATGACGATCTGCCCATTGTTCCGGAAAACTGGATGTTTGAGGTCACAAAGGACAAAGCCCAGCAGTTCAAGGTGCTGTCCTCTCTCATGAAGGACAAGCGCGTCACCGAGCTGGTCTGCGCGACCGATGCAGGACGCGAGGGTGAGCTGATCTTCCGGCTGGTCTACAATAAAGCCGGATGCACCAAGCCCTTCAAGCGTCTGTGGATCAGCTCGTTGGAGGACTCCGCCATCCGCGAAGGCTTCCAGCATCTCCGGGACGGCAAGGACTATGACCGTCTCTATAAAGCGGCACTCAGCCGCTCGAAGGCAGACTGGATTGTCGGTATCAACGGCACCCGCCTTTTCACCACGCTCTATCACAAGAAGCTGGTGGTCGGGCGCGTCCAGACGCCGACTCTTGCAATGCTGGTGGAGCGTGACGGGAAAATCTCCACGTTCCAAAAGGAGAAGTATTTCAACGTCCACGTCGGCAAGGACGATCTGATCGCTGATCTGGAAAAGGTCAAAACCGAAGAGGAAGCAAAAAAGATTGCGGCGGCTTGCGAGAAAAAGCAAGCCGTCGTTTCTTCTCTCAAGCAGGAAACGAAGACAGTCAACCCTCCGAAGCTCTATGATCTGACCACTTTGCAGCGTGAGGCAAACCGATACTACGGCTTCACTGCCCAGCAGACGCTCGATCTCGTTCAGACACTTTACGAAAAGAAGCTACTGACCTATCCGCGCACGGACAGTCAGTTCATTACGGACGATATGGAGGACACTGCCCGTCAGGTCATTTCCATCGTCTGCCGCCAGCTTCCACTTTTCTCCGACGTTTCGGTTACTCCGGACATTGCCCGCGTAACCGACAACAGCAAGGTCACAGATCACCACGCTATTCTCCCCACCGTCCAGCTCGAAAAGCAGGATGTTTCGGCGCTCCCTCAGTCAGAGCAGAAAATCCTCAATCTTGTTGGGATGCGCCTTCTGTGTGCGACCGGTGAGAAGCACACCTACGCAGAAACGCAAATCACGCTCTCCTGCGAGAGCTACGAGTTCAAAACCAAGGGGAAGACCGTCGTTCAAAACGGATGGAAAGCCATCGAAGAGCTGTTCAAGTCCTCCCTCAAGACGAAGGAAAAGGACGATCCCATGAAGTCCCTGCTCGAAGTCCATGAGGGCGATGTTCTGGATGGTATGTCCGCCAGCGTCACCGAACACTTCACGACGCCCCCAAAGCAGTACACGGAAGACACGCTCCTGTCTGCGATGGAGACTGCCGGAAACGATCAGTTCGACGATGACACCGAAAAGAAAGGTCTCGGCACACCCGCAACCCGCGCCGGGATCATTGAAAAGCTGGTGAAGTCCGGCTTTGCTGAACGCAAGGGCAAATCCCTCATTCCCACAAAGGACGGCTGCAACCTCGTCTGCGTTCTGCCGGAACAGATCACCTCTCCCAAAATGACAGCGGAATGGGAAAACACGCTCATGGAGATTGAGCGCGGCAATGCGGATGCGGACGCCTTTCTCAGCGGCATTTTCCGAATGACCGGCGATCTCGTAAAAGCCTATCCCTTCCTGTCTGACGCCGAAGCCCAGCGTTTCGGCACGGGCAAGGAGGAAATCGGCAAATGCCCCCGCTGCGGCTCTCCGGTCTATGTCGGCAAGGGCAACTTCTACTGCTCGAACAAGGACTGCTCCTTCTGCCTGTGGGAAGACAACAAGTTCTTTTCCGGTAAGAAAAAGAAGCTGACCAAGAGGATTGCAAAGGAGCTGCTGGATAAGGGATGGTGCCGAGTGACTGGGCTTTACACGCCGAAGAAGCCCCAGCTCTACGATGCGGTGATCCGGCTGGATGACAGCGGCGGCAAATACGTCAGCTTCAAGATGGAGTTTGACCGATGAGCCGCCCGAAGTTTATTGCCTCTTGCAGTGGAGGTAAGGACAGCGTAGCGACGCTCCTGCTGGCTGCACAGCACAACGAACCGCTGGATGAAGTGGCATTCAGCGAGGTCATGTTCGACAAGGATACAAGCGGCGAAGTCCCGGAACACCGGGACTTCATCTATGACCGGCTCAAGCCTTTCTGTGAAAAGGAGCTGGGCATCAAGCTCACCATTCTCCATGCAGACAAGACCTACGATGATGTGTTCCATCATGTCATCACCCGCGGACCGCATAAGGGAGAAAAGCGCGGATTTGTCTGGCCGGGAATGTGCGCAGTCAACCGTGACTGCAAAGTACCCCCGATCCGCAAGTACAATGCCGCGCTATCTTCTGACACGGTAAGCTATGTCGGCATCGCGAAGGATGAGCCAAAACGCCTTGCTCGGCTGGATGGAGTAACGAAGGTCAGTCTGCTTGCCAAATACGGTATGACCGAGGCGGACGCCTACAAGCTCTGTCAGGAATACGGGCTGCTTTCCCCGATCTACGGTCACTGCCGGAGAAACGGTTGCTGGTTCTGTCCCAATGCAAGCGACGAAGAGCTGCTGCACATGATTACAAAACACCCGGAGCTGTTTGCCAGACTGATTGAATGGGAGAAGGAGGATAACATCTTTCATCGTCGGCTGACACGCAGAGAAACCCCGTCCGAGGTAAAGGCTCGTTTATTGAGCAAATCCCAGACGGGGTTTTCTTCTCCCCGAAGCAAATACGAAATGGAGGTTTGAAATGGCTGAAAACAAAAATGCACAGCAAGTCCGCGAAATCACGGACAAGCTGGAACAGGGCATCAAGGAGCTGTTTGAATCCGAGCGGTTCAAGGAATATCTCCGCACGATGTCCAAGTTCTACAACTATTCCTTCAACAACACGCTGCTCATTGCGATGCAGAAGCCGGAAGCAACCTATGTTGCCGGTTATACCTCGTGGCAGCGCAACTTTGACCGTCAGGTCATGAAGGGCGAAAAGGGCATCAAGATTCTTGCACCCGCGCCGTACAAGGCGCAGGAAGAGCGTGAGAAGATTGACCCCGCGACGCAGAAGCCGGTGATCGGCGCAGATGGAAAAACTATCACGGAAACGGTCGAAGTCCTGCGTCCTGCCTTTAAGGTGGTGAGTGTCTTCGATGTCTCTCAGACGGACGGCAAGGAGCTTCCGGACATCATCGTCGATGAGCTGAAAGGCACGGTTGAAAACTACGAGGCGTTCTTCGATGCGCTCAAGCAGGAGTCTCCCGTCCCCATTTCCTTTGAGGATATTCCGGGCGGCGCAAAGGGATTCTTCTCTCCGGTTGAAAGCCGTATTGCCATTCAGGAGGGCATGAGCGAAATCCAGACGGTCAAAACCGCCATTCACGAGATCGCTCACGCAAAGCTCCACGCCGTCAAGCCGGATGAGAAAACCGCCCCCGAAGAAAAGAAGGATCGTCACACCAAGGAGGTTGAGGCGGAGAGCGTTGCCTACACTGTCTGTCAGCGGTACGGCATTGAAACCTCGGACTACTCCTTCGGCTACATCGCCGGTTGGTCTTCCGGCAAGGAAACCAAGGAACTGAAAAGCTCTCTGGACACCATCCGCAAGACGGCGGCTGAAATGATCGAGGGCATTGACGTCAAGCTCAAGGTGTTGCTGGCAGAAAAAGCGCAGTCCGCAGAGAAGGAAGCCGAGGCACCCGCAGAACCGATGCCGGAAGCACCCATTTACCATGAAACGGCGAATTACGCCTATGAAGCCGGTGAGCTGGATTCATATCGTGCTTCTCTTGCTGCAAACGTGGAATGCCGCAGAGCGATTGAAGCGGCGATCAGCTCCAACTATTGTGATAACCGGCTGGATGCGGATGCTGCCGTGAAAAGCGTCCTTGAGCAGTTCTCTCCGGAGCGCGTCCGGTATGTCCTTGCAAACACCATTCAGCAGAAAGACTTCGACGGGCGCATTCCGCAGCCTCTCAAGGAGTGGGCAAAGAGCGTTGAGGTCTGCCCGGAGAATGCCTCCCGCTTCCTTGTGGATAAACCCAATCCCGGACTGACGGCACTTTTCGTCGATGCGTTCCGCCAGCAGACCGAACCCCAGAAGGAAGTCACCTCTGAGAAAGCAGAGGAAAGAGACCCGGAGGTCGTTGCGTGGGAGAACGATGAGATTACCTCTATTGAGGTAAAAACCGTGGAGGTCAAGTCTCCCTTTACTCCCTTGCCGGAGGAAGCAGCGAAAGCACCGAAGGCGCACCGCTTGACTGCCGAAGAGAAGGAGATCAAAGCCGCCGTCATGGACACGCTCAAGGGGCAGATTGCCTATAACAACGACGGTATGCAGGCTTCCTACCGCGCCTCCAACCACTCCTTCAATCTGCTGGCGCGGAACGGCGTCAAAATTGAGGGCAACACGGTCACGCAGAACGGTGAGCCGCTGTTCAAAATCCATCGCCGTCATGCGGCGCGGAAAACGCAGGGCTGCTATCGTGAGCTGATGCCGACGCTGGAATACGTCAGGCAGGAGCAGAAGCAGGAAAAGCCCTCCATCCGTGATCAGCTCAAAGCTGCTCCAAAAGCGCAGCCGGAGATGAAATCCCCGGTCAAATCCAAAACGCACGACATGGAGTTGTGAGAAAGGAGACGCATGAAGAAATACACAGATGTTGACATCGTTGCGGAGCTGCAGAAGCTCGTGGACGATCATGTAGACAGCTACAAGGAAGACTTCGACATCGACAAGCGCATCATCCGCCGCGCCGCCGAAAGCCAGAATCCCGAAGACAAGACGCTGATGTGGTTCTGCCGTCCGCATGGGACGCACTGCCTCAATGAAAATCAGGTCTTTATTCAGGGAACACGAGATCACAACACCTTCCGTTTCTATGCGGAACAGACCTACGACGAGTGCATTGCCCGCGTCATTGTCCCGAAAACCGTCAAGCGCGGCAAGGTGTTCGGGGACGTCTTTGGGATCAACTACCGGGAACAGGCGGCAAATGTGGCGCAGAACTCGGTTGCGCCGGATCATGACCGGCTGACCTTCGCAGACGGCTTTGTGCTGGAAGCCCCCTGCCGCAGCAGCTTCGACGAGGCAATGGCTCTGGTCGGTGAGCATGGCGGCGTCAAAACCCACCGGACGCTCCCGAAGGACGCGGAGGCTCTGGCGGAAGTGTTGACCAAGCAGAAAAGCCGCCGTGACAGACTGCCGGAGGCGGAGAGGACGGAGGTGCTTGCCCCTCTGCCCGTTGCAGAACTCCGCAAGTACGAGGCAGTCAAAAAGATTCATCCGGACGCGCTGGTCTGCTTTGCTCAGAACGGCTATTTTGAGCTGTACGGCAAGGACGCGGAAAAAGCCGCACCCTTGCTCGGCACGAAGCTCCTTGAGAAGAAGGTGCGCGGCAAGCCCTCCATGCCGGTGACGGGCTTCCGTGAAGCTGCGTGGGTAGCAGCATCAAAGAAGCTCTGGCAGTCCGGCGCGGATGTCTTTCTCAGCAAGGACGGCGAGACCTTCAAGGAACTCAAAGCCGCAGATTACATTCCTGTCGGCGCGACGCTGAATATGGACGGCATCAAGTGCAGGATTGACGCGGTTGATTTTGCCGCTGATGAAGTCCGGCTGACGAACATCGAGGACAAGAACCGCCCCATCCGCTTTTCGGAAAGCATCCAGTATGTCCGCTCGTATGTGGAAGATGCCGGTATTGCCGTCTATGACACCGTTCCGAAGAAGTCCGCTGCCCGTGAATCCATCCGTGACAAGCTGAAATCCACGCAGAAAGCCCAGCCGCCCCACACACCGAAGCCGCAGAAAAATAAAGGAAAGGAAATGGAACTCTGATATGAAGAATTTTACCGTGGAAGAAATCAACCTGATGTGCTGCTTCAATACGTCCAGCCGCAAGCGGCTGATCGACGATATGAAGGGCGTCACCCTGAACGACATGGACGGCGAGATCGCAGAGCTGATGTATAAGACCATCCGGAAGCTCGAAGCCATGACGGACACGGAGTTTGAGGAACTGTATATCATGCCGGACGGCATGGTGGATGACTGAAAGGAGAATGGCTATGCCCGTATTAGACGGTGATTTTGAAGCCTTCGTCACGAACCTTGGCAAGTACAACGAGGGTATGCTGGTCGGTGAGTGGGTGAAGCTGCCCACCACCGAGGAAGAGATGCAGAAAGTCTTTGAACGCATCGGAATCGGCAAGCAGGATGAGTTCGGTCAGCCCTATGAAGAGTGGTTTATCACCGACTACGAATGCCCGATCTACGGCGTCCAGAAGATGCTTGGCGAGTACGAGAGCCTTGATAAGCTCAACTACCTTGCCGCTTTGATTGACGAGCTTTCCCTGAGCGATCAGGAAAAGCTCGTTGCCATTATGGAAGCCGGATGCGATGAAGTCAGCGACATTGATGACCTCATCAATCTGACGTTCAATCTGGACTGCTACGACATCATGCCCGGTATCAACGACGAATCTGATCTCGGTTATTATTACGCCCACGAAGCCGGTATTTACTCCGAAGAGGATCTCGGTCCTCTGGCAAATTACATCGACTATGAACGCTATGGGCGCAACATTGCGATGGATGAGCAGGGACGCTTCACCGATGAGGGCTATGTCCGTGTCGCAAGCGAGAGATGGGACAGACAGTTCGACGGCGATCTTGATGATATTCCCGACGAATACCGGATCACCGGCTCAGGGGAAGCCGCTGAGCGTGACAGTACCATTGCCGTTCTCATCGTTGAGCCGGGAAAGGAGCCTTATGTGAAGGAGATTGACTCCGGGCTGGAGTCCTTGCAGCATGAGGTCGGCGGCTACATTGAGGCGATTTATCCCTACGAAGACCCGGTTGCCTTAGTCTGTAATGAGGAAGGCAAGCTGGAAGGTCTGCCCCTGAACCGCGCTCTGCGCGATGAGGACGGTGACATCTACGACGTTGTTGCCGGAACATTCATGGTAGTCGGCTTGACGGATGACAGCTTCGGCTCTCTGACCGTAGAGCAGATGCAGAAGTTCTCTGACCACTTCAAAGTGCCGGAGCAGTTTGTCAAGCTGGGCGATAAGATTGTGGCGATCCCCATGATCTCGCAGGAACAGCAGAAGCAGGAGAGCATCGAGCAGAAGGACTTTGAGATGAACGCCGATACCTCCGGTCTGGCGGTTGCCGGTCACATCGGGACGTGGCACACCATTGACCAGCACGAGGTCGGCGGTCACAGCTTCTATCTGATGGAGCATGACACCTACGGCGATGAGGCGGCTTGCATCATCGTCGATGAGCGCGGCAAGCTCGTCCTTGATGATGTCTACAACGGCTTTGACGATGACACGCTCCGCCTTCTCGACCTTGAGGTCAAGGAAGTGCCGGAAATACCCGATCCTTCGCTCTCTGTTCAGGATATGAAGGACTATGGCTACGCATGGGCTGGCGTTCTTCCCGCCGGTCAGGAGGCGGCTGAAAAGGCGATGGAGAAGGGCTGCGAGGTTTACCGTCTCTATTCGGATAACACCGAGGGCTTGTGCGTGGATGCCAAGGAGATTGCCGACCATGCGGCAAAGGGCGGAATGCTCGGTATCAGCAAGGAAAGCTGGATGGCGGCACTTGAGAAGGAAAACTATCTCAAGGCAGCGGAGATGTCGATGGAGGATGACTACGGCATGATTGACGGGATCATCAACAACGGTCCGAAGGAAGACAAGACCTTTGATGCCAAAGCCCCCGAAACCGGCGAAAAGTCCTCCATCATGGACCGGCTCAAGTCCGCAAAGGCTGAAAAGCAGAAGGAATGCTGCCCTCCCCAAAAGCACAAAGGAGAGCTTGACTTATGAGCAGAAGTCAGAAATGGCGGCAGGAGTGGTCATTCTTCATCGGGGACAGCGGACGCCGAAAGTACAACCGCTTCTGCGTCCGCTGCGTCCATAGCTGCAAGCAGAGCTTCCGTGTGGATCTTATCGCCTGTCCGCACTTCTCCCGGAAGGAGGCGCAGAGTAGACAATTAGGGGTCGAAAAAGCCTGTGATTGGAAGCCTCAGAGCGACGCAAATTGACCAACCTAAGTGATTGTATTCCCTGCGCGGTTTCTTCTTTAGCGCGGAAATAAGTGTCGATTTCGGCACTTGTTTGAATGCCCGGAAAACGAGCCAAGAGCCTCTGTCGATGCCCGGTTGGGTGTCGGCAGAGGCTCTTTTTTTGTGTCTTTTCCTTGAATTTTACCGCAAAATCATTCGCTAATCCATAGTAACACCATTAGCGTTTCTGTATCACTATGGTTCTAATCCATATAATATTCATGAGCGATTTAGAAAAGGAACAGGTAAACGCCCATGATTGATAAACGAATAGGAAAGCGCGTTAAGCAAGCCCGTGAGCGTCTTGGTATTACACAAGAGGATCTTGCAGAAAAGACCGGCTTAACCACAAATTATATTTCCACCGTCGAGAGAGGGATGTCATTTCCGCGTTGCGAGAAGCTGATTATTTTGCTCAATGGCTTGGAGACATCCGCTGATTCAATTTTCTGCGATGTCTTAGAGCATAGCGGAGAGGCAAAAGCCTCAGAACTCTCAAAGAAAATTGCTGATCTTCCTCCCGAAGCGCAAAAGCGCATTTTGCAAATGGTTGAGTTGATGATCCAGCAAGAGAAGGACAACATGAAGTAAACTCATTGAAGGCTGCGTGATTTTTCACGCAGTTTTTTCTTTTGCCGACTTATTTCTACAAATTTCTTGATTTTCTATGCTATAATCTATGTATAAGCGATTTAGAAACACATGCTAATACATATAAGGAGATCAAGAATATGAAAAGTTGTGCCTTCACCGGACACCGACCTCAAAATTTACCCTTTGGCTTTCGTGAGGATGATGAACGCTGCACTGCGCTCAAAGAAGCCCTAAAAAAACAAATTATCTCTTTGATTACAGATGAAAATGTCACCCACTTTATCTCTGGCATGGCTCTCGGCGTTGATATGTACGCTGCCGAGATCGTTCTGGAACTGAAGAAGACTTATCCAGGCATTACGCTTGAGAGTGCTATACCGTGCGAAACACAGGCAGCCAAGTGGAATGCAGCAATGCGCGAAAGGTACTATGGCATTGCCGCTCAATGTGATAAAGAAACGCTTCTTCAAACGCACTATACTCCTGACTGCATGGACAAGCGCAATCGGTACATGGTAGATCACGCTGATTACATCATTGCAGTATGGGACGGCAAGCCCAGCGGTACAGGCAAGACAGTGATGTACGCCCAAAGCAAGGGGAAGGTAATCATCAAAGTCAATCCGGCAACACTCACGGTTGAACGGTTGTAAATGCAAAAAAACGCCTCCGCAAATCAATCCTTGCTTAAATCGCATAATACATTTCCAAAATACAAACGCAGTACACGATTCCGCGATTGTGGAATCCGTGTACTGCGTTCATTTTTTTGTGCAGCCTTTCTCGGCTCAAGAAGAAGTCACTCTGTTTCGGAAAGTCGAATAGTGCCTCCTATGAACAGCGCATCGAGTCAATGAATTTGAATCGCTGGAAACGGTTATTCGTTTCTGCTACACTGTAAAAGCCGAGTCAGAACTGAATAAGATTACAGTAGATCGTTCAGTAAATTCATACACTTGACCTTCTGTTGGAGGTTTGCACTTCCGTAGACATTCAGTGTAAAGGACACATTCTTATGACCGAGAATTTCAGAGAGCGACTTTATATCAAACTCCGGTATCTCAATCGCCCTGACTGCGAATGTGTGTCGGATCTCATGGAACTTCACCTTCTCTAATCCGTTTCGTTTCAGAAAACGGGTGAAGAACTGCCGAAAAGTACGAGGTTCTGTCGGCTTCGTTTTGCCGGTCAAGAAGTAGTGGTTAGGGTTATCCGTGTAGAACTTCTTGATAATGTTCATCAGAAGAGACGGAACAGGGATCGTCCTTGCAGAAGTTTTCGTTTTGGGCGGTCCGATGTGAAGATAGGACTCGCCCTTCTTTTTGTCATAGATGCGCTGGACAGTCTTATTGATGCTGATGGTCTTATCCGTCAACGAGATGTCCTTCATCTGTAATCCGCAGAGTTCTCCAATGCGTACTCCGGTAAAGAGTGCAATGAGAATGCCAGCAGTCTTCCTGTTCAAGTTCATGTAGATACACTGAATCAGCGCTTGCTCCTGATCCTTTGAAAGAGAAACTACCTTCTTAATGCCAAGTTCCTTCGGGTACTCAATGAGATCCCAGTTCAGCAGCGGAATCGCCCTTTCTTTGTACGCAAACTCCATTGAAAGTCTGAGAACGAGGATCACATCCCGGATGGTCTTTACCGTTAGTCCTCCGGTCTTGTCCAACCTACCGGCATCATGGAGGTACGAAATGTAGCTCTGGATGTCCGTTTCGGTGATGCTGCCGATCTTACGCTTGCCGAAGTATGGAATTAGATGATTTTCGGCAATCAGAGTAAAGCTGGCATGGGTTGACGGCGTGATCATTGGCTGCTTTTGATTTAGCCAAGTGTTCACAAGCGTCTTGAATTGTGTATTGTTAGTCATATTGACCACCTCCACGAACATTATCCGTTGGAGGGATAATCAGGGCAGTATATTCCTCAAGTAACGGTCTTGAGAAGCGTCCGAAACTCCGGTTTCCGGGCTTCGATGATCCGTGGAAAGAAACTACTTTATCTGCACTTTTCTCTAAAAGCACACAGAAAAACGCTGATGGTCATATCACAAATGTAATTTGCAATTCAGCAAAGCTCGGTCTTATTCCGCAACGCGAGTATTTTGATAAGGACATCGCAAACAGCGATAACACAAGCGGCTATTATATCATCCGGCAAAATGACTTCGTATATAATCCGCGTAAATCATCCGACGCTCCATACGGTCCGATCAGCAGCTACAAGTATGCAGAGGATGGCATTGTTTCACCGCTGTATCTTTGTTTTCATGCAAAAGGCGAAATTAACCCACTGTACTACGAGTGGTATTTCCGGTCATCGGCTTGGCATAGATACATTTATATGTCTGGCGATAGTGGTGCGAGACATGACAGAGTAAGCATCAAAGACGATACTTTCTTTGCTATGCCCATCAATCTTCCGTCAGAGCAGGAACAGAGCAAAATTGCATCCTTCCTTCAAAGTCTGGATGAGAGAATTGCTGCACAAGAGAAACTTGTGGCATCCCTCAAGAAGTATAAAAGAGGTGTCGTTAAGGCGATTATGACTAAACAAATACGCTTTGTGGACAAGAACGGAAAACCATATCCCGAATGGTCAGCTTGCACTCTCCAAGATGCGGTTGACTTTCTTGACGGTCAACGCAAGCCGCTCGAAAGTGCTGATCGTGCCAAACGGCAGGGAAAATATCCGTACTACGGTGCATCTGGAATTATTGACAGTATTGATGACTATATTTTCGATGAGCCACTTATTCTTCTTGGAGAAGATGGGGCAAATATCATTAACCGTAGCTCTCCGTTATGTTTTATTGCGACGGGCAAATACTGGGTTAATAACCACGCTCATGTAATGCGTCCGCACAAAGGGCAAAATATTAGATTCCTGCGTGAACTGCTTGAAAGCCTTGACTATACACGCTACAATACCGGAACAGCACAGCCTAAGTTAAATCAGGAGAAATGCCGGACAATACCTCTCAGTCTGCCTATATATGAAGAGCAATGCCACATCGCTGATTTTCTTGCTGCCCTTGAGCATAAATACGCACAAGAAAATGAAGAACTTGAGGGCATACTTCAAACTAAAAACGCCTTAATGCAGCAACTTTTTATATGAAGAGCTGTTGTAGCAAGCCTTCTTTTATTCTGACAAGTTTACAGAGGTTGCATATTTCCTGCTCGATACGATTATCCCAACTATTCAATAGTTCTGCGATTCGTTGCTGATCCTTTTTTGATGGTAAAGGGACTTCGATATTTGCAATAGATGTCGCCAATATATGCTTAATCGTGTTACCTGTTGTAATTGCGGCGATTTTCTTTTTCCCGTCATCCGAATTTATATACTGGCAAATATAGTCAGATGCGCACTCGCCTCCATTGCTCATAATGATAAGTGCATGGCAGTTTGAACCTGCATAGTTATCACCTACGACTGCGCACTCTCCGACATGACCGGATTGAACGACAAGAATATCATTGCTTTTTAGGATATTCTTGCTATGTTTCTGATTGAAAGCTTGAGTGACATAGAAAGCAGTTTCATCAGAGATTTTACCGTCATGGATGTTAGTCCCTTGCAGATACCGCACACCGTTTTCTTGGCTGGTAAAGAACGGTGTTACCGTACCTACGAATCCATTCCGAATGAAAGGAAATAGTTCGCCAAGTGACGCAACCGTACTCTTAGGGAACAGTTCGCTATTCGTTGAAAAAACTGCCTTAGATAATCCTCTTTTATACTTCTTGAGGGATGCCACAAGTTTCTCTTGTGCAGCTATCCGTTCATCAAGTTTTTTGATGAAATCAGCAATGTGAGTTTGTTCCTTCAATGAAGGCAAGTGAAGAATTACACTCATGTAATCATCAAAAGAGATGTTCAGCAGCCCGTCCATACGAACGCTTGAAGAAACAAGGCGTTTAAGCTGTCTATCTATCTTAGGATTATTTAAGGCAGTAGCAACATAGGGCGTATGCTCTGTGCCACTGATCTTGAAACAATGATAGACATACGGAATACGCGCCTCATTTTCGGTCAGCTCGTAACAGCAGCCATACTGTTTTGCTTTTGATGCACCGTGATTGTATGCCAATTCGCCTTTCTTTAGGAGAATATATTTCTTAAGGCTTTGACCGGCATTGTCTCGTGAATACTTTTCGGACTGCATAATAAAGCCATTTCCTGCACTAAGCATCATAATAGGCGCATTTGATGTGGGATCAGTACGATTAACCAATGAAGCGATTTGTCCTAATGTAATTGTTCTGTACGGCTCATCGAAGCCCGGAAAACGGAGTTTCGGACGCTTCTCAAGACCGTTACTTGAGGATACATTTGCCATAATTATTTGCCCTCCACATCAAAGGGAAAATCAAGTCCCAGCTCATCGAAAAACGGTTTCAGTTGTGCGTCGATGCCCTTGATCTCAGCCTGAATATTGCGGATTTCTGCTGCAACAGCATTGAGGTCAATTTCCTCTTCCGGCTCAAAGGTATCAACATAGCGAGGAATGTTCAGATTGAATCCGTTTTCTTCAATCTCCTGCATTGTGGCAACATGGGCGTACTTATCGACATCCACACGATGCTCGTAGGTTTCGACGATCTTATCAATGTCGCACTCACGGAGGATATTCTGATTCTTTCCGGCTTCAAAGTCGTTGGACGCATCAATGAAGAGGATGTTATCAGAGTTGCCGTTGCGCTCCCTCTTGAGGACAAGAACACATACCGGAATGCCCGTGCCAAAGAAGAGGTTTGCAGGAAGACCGATAACAGCGTCCAGCACATTCAGCTTTTGGATCAGGTGCTTACGGATCACTTCTTCGGCTGCGCCACGGAACAGAACACCGTGAGGCAGCAGAACAACAGCTCGTCCGTCTTCGTCCATATGGTAAACCATGTGCTGCACAAATGCAAAGTCCGCCTTGCTCTTAGGCGCAAGTTTGCCGTATTCATTGAAACGCTCGTCCTCCATGAAGTGCATATCAGCAGACCAATTTGCAGAATACGGAGGATTTGCAACCTGAACACGGAACTTCATGTCTCCGAAGTAGTCATGCTCAAGCGTATCGCCATTGTAGATATTGAAGTTACGATACGGGATGCCACGAAGGATCATGTTCATTCGGGCAAGGTTATAAGTGGTCGAGGTCAATTCCTGACCGTAGTAGTTGCGCACATTTGCATAGTTCTTGAGGCGAAGCAGCAGAGAGCCGGAACCGCAAGTCGGATCGGCTGCGTCCTTAACATCGGTCAAGCCAAGACAAGCAAGGCGGCACAGCAGCTCGGCAGGACCCGAAGGCGTATAGAACTCACCGGCTTTCTTACCGGCTGTGGCAGCGAACTGACCGATCAGGTACTCGTAGGCATTGCCCAACACATCAATCTTCGTGTCATCCACGCTGAAATTGATCTCGTCCAGAGAAGCAATGATTTTCGCCATGACAGCACTTCTATCTTTAACGGTATGCCCCAGCTTCGTAGAATCAAGCTGCATATCGGAGAACAATCCGTCAAAGTCTTCCTGCGAATCGTTGCCGATAGTGGATTCCATCAGAGCGTTGATTGCTTTCTGCAAGAACTCAATGTCGAAGGAACGGTTTTCAACCATCTTGACCATCTTGCGGAACAAATACTCCGGTTCGATGATGTAGCCGAGGTCACGCAGAGCTTCTTCTACGATGGCAACCTTGTATTCTTCGTCATTCCAAGCATCCTCGTAGCTGATATTATCGTCTTTGAGAAGATTAACCATGTACTTCTCGGTCTTGTCGGAGAGGTAGTAATAGAAGATCATGCCCAAGATATAGTTCTTGAACTCGTATGCCTCCATGTTACCTCTCAGGGCATTTGCCATCGCCCATAGTTTGTTGCAAAGCTCTTTCTGGTGAGCCTGAATAGAATTATCCATTGTTCTCTCTCCTTATTGGTATTTCTCGGTGTGCTGCCGGATAAATTCGACGATCCGGTTGACCAAAGACCTCTTCTTGAGCAGCGGCATGGGCTTCTCAATACGGTCACGGATGTTTCCTGCGTCCATTGTGCCGGAGAACTCATACTCAGAGATGATGTCCGTCAGCATGGAGGAATCAATATCCTCAGTCTTTGCGAAAGCAACGATCTCTTCTCGTTTTGCTTCATTTTCAAAGTCATTGTATGCAGCGTCAATCTCATCCGCGCTTTCAAGTCCAACAACGACACGATCCAAGAACGCTTGAAGAATTTCAACCTTGCGAAGCAACTGTGGATTATCCGTCCTGCTCAATTCTTCCTTGATGTGCTTGATGTCGTAGTCCTTCTGCTTCTTGTCATCAAAGTGGATGTTGCGGATCAAGTTCATGATATAGGCAACATTGATGCGGTCACTCTCCATGATCTCAATGCAGAAGTCCACATCATTCAGGACAGATACGACTTCTCGATCAGTTTTTTGCCGTGAGTAAAGCATCAGATACTTGCTCTTGTAGTCCTGATACTCCTGCTCGGACATGATGAGTGCATCCTGATCAAAGCTGAACTCAATGAATGTCTGCAAAGATTGGAGGTATTTTGTAAGCTCACGGAAAGTGATGACAAACTTCTTCTGGTCATCCTCGCTCTGCATGGTATCGACGGACTCAGGGTAGAGTGCCACTTCCTTGAGCTTCATAACCATTTCATTGAACTTCTCAACAAAATACTGATAGCCCGGAACGACAATGCCGGAGGTGTCCTGGCTCTTGGAGAAGAGCGTCAGTGCGTCATCTGTCCTTTTCTTGAGGTTGCGGTAGCAAATGATGATACCAAACGGTTTGGTTTCTTTCTCGACACGGTTCGTGCGAGAATAGGCTTGCAGCAGATCATGATACTTCAAATCCTTGTCCACATACAGCACAGAGAGCTGCTTGCTGTCAAAGCCGGTCAGGAACATATTCACAACGATGAGAATGTCCAGAGACTTCGTTTTCTTGCCTTTGACACGATCTGAAATATCCTTGTGATACGCAGAGAAGGCGTCGGTAGAGAAATTCGTGCCGTACATCTCGTTATAGTCCTTGATGATACGCTCCAAGGCATCCCGGCTATGCTCGTCCTTGCCCTCGGCATCTTCGTTCTGTCCATAGGAGAAGATACCGCTGATGTTCAGATCGTGTTTGATCTTCTTGAAGATGTCGTAATATTTGACAAGAGCTTCAATGGAGGAAACAGCAAAGATAGCCGTGTACTGACCATTTCTCGTTTTGGCTTTGTGGTTCTGGACGATGTGGTTTGCAATGAGGGACATTCTCTCATCCGACATATAGAGTTCGCCAACATCAATCGCGTCAGCCAGTGTCGGATCGTCCCAGTCAAAATCGCCTTCCATCGTCTTTATGTACTCAATATGGAAACCGAGGACATTGTTATCGAAGATAGCATCCTTGATCAGATAGTTATGCAAACATTCCCCAAACAGCATTTCGGTGGTCTGTGTGATCTTGCCCTCCGTCTTTCCGTTCACTTCAAAACGGGGCGTACCGGTAAAGCCAAAGAACTGCGCTTTCTTGAAATGCCGAACAATATCCTTGTGCATATCTCCGAACTGGCTGCGGTGGCATTCATCAATGATGAAGACAACCTTTTCGTCACGGTATGCGTCCATTACCTTTTCGTATTGAGGACGCTTAACGGCATTTGCCATCTTCTGCATCGTCGTGACAATGAGCTGCCGGTTCTTATCCTTCATTTGCCGCACAAGAATGTCTGTGCGATCTGTGACATCAACAGAGCCAGCCTCAAACTTGTTAAACTCTTCGGTGGTCTGAGAGTCCAAGTCCTTACGGTCAACAAGGAAGATAACCTTCTTGATGTTCGGATTGGCTGCGAGGATTTGAGCTGTCTTAAAGGATGTCAGCGTCTTTCCTGCACCGGTGGTATGCCAGATATAGGCGTTGCGATTTGTGAGCGTAGCCTGCCTTATAAGGGCTTCTACGGCATACACCTGATAGGGGCGCATAACCATCAGAATCTTATCCGTATCGTTCAGGATGGTATAGCGTGTCAGCATCTTGATGATGTGATCCCTTGCCAGAAAAGAGATTGAGAAGTCCTTCAGGTTGGTAATACGGATGTTGTTGAAATCCGTCCAGAAGAAGGCGAGGCTATACATCAAGTCCCTGTCGGAGTTGGCAAAGTATTTGGTATCAACGCCGTTGGAGACAATGAAAAGCTGAATGAAGTGATATAGTCCGTTATAGGAGTGCTTCTTATAGCGCATGACCTGATTGACTGCTTCTCGAATGTCAATCCCCCTGCGCTTTAACTCGACCTGAATCAACGGCAAGCCATTCACAAGAATCGTTACATCATAGCGGTTGACATACTTGCCTACAACCGTTGTCTGATGTGTAACTTGGAAGATATTCTTGGTGTGATCCTGATCGAAGAAGGAAAGGTAAACCTTCGTCCCGTCCTCACGCTCAAGGACAAACTTGTCTCTCAGAATTTTTGCGCTCTGGAACACGGACTTTCCAAGCATGAGGTTAAAGATACGCTCCCACTCTTTATCGGTGATAGGCGTATCAAGTTTGGGCGCATTGAAGGCTTCAAACTGAACTTTGAAGTTCTCCACCAATGCGTCATAATCAGGAATATCGACTGTGCTGTATTCCTGCTTGTTTAGCTGCTCTATGAATTGCTGCTCAAGAGCCGCTTCGCTCTGGTATGCCATATCTTCATCTCCAATACTTGAGGATCATTTTTGGTTGCCAACCGATCCTCATTTTATTCTATCACGGCTACTGTCCGATATAACGGACTCATTTTCGTCTTATTTCCAATGTCACATCGCCATTATCCGCAATGGACATTTGCATCGTTTTCAAATACTTGTCCACAAACTGTTTCTGTTCCGAAGAACTCATTTCAATTCGAGTCGCTCTTAACGCCTCTGTGAACATCTCGTAGATATTCAGCCGTACCGTCTGATCTATGTAATGATACATCTCTTTGAACAGTGCGCCGATCTTAATATCCTCTGCATTGCCGGAGTAGAAGTCATCAATGTAGCAATAGAATATACCGGCATTGACAAGTGCGTTCTTCAAATCCGGTCCGCAGTTTTCGCGCTCTATCATGACAAGGAACCGAGCCTCCGGTAAAGAAGAAATCAGTCCCCAATAGTCGGAGTCGCTGGACACCAAAATAAAGGAATCCACATTGTTTTTGTAATGCTCCTGACAAGTTCGGGCAATCAGCATCACATCGACCAGAGACTTGTTCTGCTTTACCCGTTCGGTCATCATGTGTTCGACCGGGATGTGGGTAAAACTATCCAGAATACGCCAAGCAGATGCACTATGCACATCATCAAACAGGATGATGGATGCTATCTTCTGTGTGTACTGATAGTCAAGATTCTTGAGCGTAGCGCAGAGCTTGTACGGATCAGAGTTTTCACAATCTACCACTACGACAACCTTTTCGCTGCTACCAATAAACTCGTAGATGCTTCCTTTAATGTAACTTCCAGCATCAGAAACTTTACTGTACTCTGTAAAGTAGTCACCGTTCATTTGATAAAGCAGCGTCACGAATTTTTTATCGTTATAGAGCAGATTACCGACATCCTCCGGTTCCCAGTTTATATACATCTGGTAAGGATAAAAGAGCAAGTGAGCGTAATAAATATCTGCTGCTGCTTTTGTCCCTTCCTCTTTCAAGCCATCTGGCATGAGAAAGAGGTTTTTTACATACAGCCAATTCAGCCAAAGAGGAAATAGCTTCTTGCAATTATTGATCCGATCAGAAATCAGCTTGTTTATCTCAACGATATGCTGACTTAGCTTTGTACTGGACTTCTTTATAAAACTAATGCCATCCGCATTTAGTTGTTGAAGGCTATCCTGCGGCACATATTCCGGCATACTGCTGATTGAGAGATAACTAAACTTCATGCGCTCGTTGATATGCTTGAAGTTTCTTTCAATCGCTGTCCTTATGATACACAAATGACGGATTATCCGTGCCGTTTTGTCTGCATCAAGTTTTTCGTATATCTCTATTTTGGGTGCTTCATGCTCATTATCAAAAATTCGTTTCGGAACACCAATCAAATATGCAACCTTAGAAACAATTTCATAGGTGCTGTCTTTGTAGGTGACTCGATCATCTGTGGGAAACGCCTCCGCTTCAACGAGGGCATTTTTCTCAGTCACAGCATTCTCAAGGACATCCATATATGCTCCTTTCGCTGAGGTATTTTTCTCTACCTATAACAAAATAGCCGCACGAAAACTCGGACCTACTTCTTGCCCGTTCGCACAGCTTCACATATATCTCCAATGTCACAATTCAAATAGTCGCAAATGCGCAGCAGAACAGAAAGAGCTACATCCTCGTTCTTATTGAGCTTACTCATCGTGCCGGGAGACAGCTCTATATCCTTGCGTAAAGTTGATTTTGGGATCTCTCTTTCAATGAGCATTACCCATAATTTCTTATAGCTTATCTTCATAAAAGCACCTCTCTCAAACGCTTATAGTTAGACTCATTATATTATACACCAAACGCTTCAAATTTTCAATGCGATGCTCCAAAAATTCAAAATATATTTCAATTTCATGGAGCGCATTACGAAGAAGAAAGCCTGAGCCGATTTATTCATACGGCTCAGGCTTTGGTGGTTATTCCAACTCGCTACTTTTGGCTTTTTCATGCTCCTGTGAAAGCGTTGGACTGAGGAAATCATCGACATTTGCCTTCATGGTATCAATCACTTTAGCCTCTTTTTTGAGCCTTGCTCGTTCGTCGTAGAGACGCTGCTGCTCTTCAAGAAGTCGCTGCTGTTCCGCTTGCAGTGTCTTCAAGCTCGGCAGTTTTTCATCGCCCTGCATGGCAAGCAGCGTACTCCGTGCCGCCTCGAAGATCACAAGTTCGGCTTCATGCTTTGCCTTGAACCCCGGCTTGTCTTTTGTCTTCTGGAAGGCATCATATACAGGCTTGAGCCGCTGGTAGTTGGAGATATTTTTGATGAGCGGCTGGACTTCCCGCAGACGTGCTTCAACGCCTTTCAGTTCCTTGCCGGTACGGTCATAGGAACCGTGAACATCCTCAACCTTCTTCTCAAGATCGGCGTATTGAAGCAGATTGTTTTCCGTGAGATAGTTGAGTGTCCGTGCCGCTTCCTTGAGGATAGTGAGCTTTGCTTTATGCTCGTAACCCTTGCTGTCGATAAGCCTGATCCGCTCCTGAATATCTCCGATGAGAGAGATGACCTTCGGCGTGGTCTGTCTCTGACTTCTTCGGGGCGTCCGTCCGGCAATCCGCTCCTTGATGCGTTCCTCGGTGTAGTTTTCACCGATAGTTTTAGACCTTGTAAACCGCTCCTGACCTTCAGCGCGGAAGGAGATGTATTTGCCGGTCTTGATTTCATAACCGGCTTCCTGCATAAGCCGTAGAAAGTCATCATAGTCCTTCGCCGTGATGACAAGTCGGTCGATGGTCTGCTTGAGTTTCTGTTTCCAGCTCGTGCCGCGTTTGGCTTCGGTGTACTCCTTGTAGCCCATGCCCTTGTTCTGCGACGGGGGAATCACAGACAGCCCGTGTTCCTTGCATATCTCATCGCTGAGTTGACGCAGCTCCCGATAGGTTCTCCTGTTGCTCCGGTAGGCATGGAAGTCCACATAGTTTACGGCATTGAAGATGATGTGATTATGGCAATGCCCCTTGTCGATGTGGGTTGCAATTACATACTCGTACTTGCCCTTGAGCCATTCGTCCGCAAGCTGTTTACCGACCTCATGAGCTTCTTCCGGCGTCACTTCACCGATGTCAAACGACTGGATCAGATGACGGGCAAGCACCTTCGGCATCTGCATTCCTTGCTGCACTGCAAGGTTTCTCGTCCACTCAAATTCTTTCGCCGCTGCGTCGCTTGTAGCGCATCCATAGGACGAAACATAGAAAGCATCGTCGGTCTTCTGCGGGTCGAGAATGTAGGCAATAGCCTTGTTTACAATTCCTCGGATTGGCTTGATTTTAGTAACTGCCATATCTCACCCTGCCTTTCTTTCAGCTCTGTAATATCGTCCGCATAGAAGTGTCCGGTGGAGTTGATGCGGCGGCAAATCTGATTGATGTTTGAGGCAACACGGCTGACTGCGGCGGCAAGTTTCTTCTGCTGCGTATAGTCCACCTTGATGATATAACCGTCAATCGCCATCTTCCGGAGATATGCTCCCATGTTCCTTGTTCCGAGTTGCGCCATCTTTGCCTTGATGATTCTTTTCTCATCGTCGGAGACGAAGAAGAGTATCTGATTTGGTCGCGTTCTGTTTGCCATAGGCGTTCCGTCCTTTCGTAAAGGAAGAGGGTTTGGGAGATTTCCCAACAAGCATTTCTTCGATTAAGGGGAGGGTTTCCTTAATCGAAAATCGCCGTGTGTATATACACCGGCTGTGCTTGCTATTCTCTAAAATCGTATTCCCTCGTAGAGACTCCTCGTAAAATACCCCTTCACTTTACAACGGACATTCTTTGAGAAAAAAACAGGGGTCTATGAGAAGAAATCTCTTATTTCCTTGACTCGTAGTCCTCATCAATACGCTTTTTCCAATTCGTACCCAGTGGTACGCTGCAACGGACGGCGGAAACCGCTTCGCTCAGAACTTCATAGTTGAGCTGCGTTCCCTCATGGTCAGAGTGGTAGTTGACCGCTCGGTCTGCACCAATTCCGAAATGCCTTGCCGTTTCAACTGCGTCGATGTTTGCACCGAGGAACAAAAACTCCCAGCCATACTTTTCCTTCTGACGCTCAATCATTTTCTTGACCTTCTCGCTGTCATAACGGCGGCTTGCATTCTCCATGCCGTCCGTTGTGATGATGAACAGCGTGTGTTCAGGCACGTCCTCAATTCTTGCGTACTTATGGACATTCCCAATGTGATGAATTGCTCCGCCGATAGCATCCAGAAGGGCGGTGCAGCCGCGAACAGAATAGTCCTTGTCGGTCATCGGCTCGACCTTCTGAACCGGTACACGGTCATGAATAACCTCGCTCACGTTGTCAAAGAGGACGGTAGAGATCAATGCCTCGCCATTCTCCCTTTTCTGCTTTTCAATCGTGGAGTTGAAGCCTCCGATGGTGTCTGCTTCCAGTCCGCTCATTGAGCCGCTGCGGTCAAGGATGAATACGATCTCCGTTAAGTTCTTTCTCATGTTCAGTACCTCCGCATATAAAAATATGACTGCTTGGTGTCTCACCTTACAGTCATATTGTACTTTGGTATTCACTTCGTTTGGTCGCATGGCAAGCGACATTATTCCAGCGATGAGAACAGCTCCCCGTCAATGCTTATAACGTCATCCATCGGAATCTTCGTGCCGTCCTGCATGGTGATTCGCCGCTCAAAATCATCGACTTTTTTGAGCGCGCCGGTTGCCATTATATATTTGCCGCCAGCCTTCCGCTCATCAGGCTGGAAGTAGGTAATGGTGACTTCCGGTGCATCATCAAGGGCGTCCATGAGAAGCTGATACTTCATGTCCAATGCAGTCAATGCTTCCTCGTCAAGCTCGATCTTATCATCGGTTAGACGCCCGGTTTCTTTGATGGCAGCATCGTAGCCGGTGAGTGCTGCGAAGGGAGCGAACTGCGCCGCACGATCTGACATTGGCATCTGTGGTCGCGTCTTGGAGACGTGGTGAGGACGCCCCATAATCTCATCATATTTGCTTTTCATGTGCATCCCACATCTCCTTTTACAGTCAAATAATAGTTACAGCGTTGCCTTTTTCCACTTTCTGATCTTCGTTCTAAATGTTCCAAAGGGAGCAACGGTATTGACGTGAATAAACTTGTAAACCTCCCATACCGCTGTTTTGGTAGCATCATCTGCCCACTTTCTCATGTGCGGTTGAAATAACTCTTCTTCACTCATAGAATCAATCATTGTCTGGATAGAAGTAACGTTTCCTTTTAACTGATCCTTCAATTCCACTAAGGATGAATGAGAGTATGTATCTGTGAACCATTGGTATAGATCGCCCAGCTGATTCCACCTAAACAGTTCTGATGGTGTTTTCACTTCAACTCCGCGCTTCTCGTCATTTTCCCATTTTAGAAGCAGCGTTGTCCAACCGATCTGATAAGCAAGATTCTCAGCCGGTGTTCTGTCCACCTCGGCTACTCTTATATCTTTTAGGGCTTCCGGAATAGAATCAAATTCAGCAATGTATTTTTCAAAGCCTTTGCTGATTTCGGCTTTTAATTCCTCTTTATCCTTGTATGTTCTCAAAATATTTTCTCCTTGAAATTGAATTGCTGTTCACGCCTTATGCCCGCCGATCTGAGCATTTCGGTCCTTTGCGGTTGCGCCTTCTTCAAGATTCATCGCCTTGAGGATCGCGTTCTTTCCGTACTTCTTCTTGATGGCGAGAGCAGCCTTCTGAATTTTTCGTTCCCGTTCCAAGGCAGCGTCTTCGGCTTTCCGCTTTTCCTCTTCGGCGGCATAGTCGGTGAAGAGGTCGAGCTGAACAGCACCGTCATTTTTCTTCGGCGCGTCCACTTCCGGCAGGACATGATTTGCCACAACATACATACGGCGGACAAGAAGATTCTTGTCCACAATCCGGTCGAAGAGTTCTGACACAGCACACATTATTTTGCGCGTGGATGATGTGTGTTCGCCAAGGTTGATAGAACCGTGCGCCTGTTTGGGAATCTCCCGACCATAGGGGTCTTTCTCCACCGCGCCGTGATACCTTGCCCGCCGCGCCGGATCGGTCAGGTTCTCAATGTCATAGCCAACGGTAAGAACCATCTGATCGGTGACAAGCCCCTTGTCCACCAAGTCCAGCACAAGCAAGTCCGTCATTTCCCGGACAACCAGCTTCGCCTTCTGCGGCTCATAGGGGCAGTGCAATACCTGACCGGAGCTGAGGCTGTTGGAGCTGGGACGGTATGCCTTGATTGCTTCAATGGTAGTTGGCTCCCAGCCCCACGCATGGTCGATGAGCAATTCCGCATTCTTGCCGAAGAGCTTGTAAAGCAAGTCCTCGTTCCGCTCGGAACAGAGGGCAACATCGCCCATGGTGAACATTCCATTCTGTTCAAGTTTCTTGGCAATGCCTCGACCTACGCGCCAGAAGTCCGTGAGGGGCTGATGCGTCCAAAGCTCACGCCGGAACTTCATCTCATCCAGCTCCGCAATGCGGACGCCGTTCTTGTCGGCGGGGATGTGCTTCGCCACAATGTCCATTGCCACTTTGCAGAGGAAAAGATTCGTACCGATCCCGGCGGTTGCTGTGATGCCGGTTGTCTCAAGTACGTCGAGGATGATCTTCATGGCGAGGTCATGTGCCGAGAGCTTGTAGGTATTCAGGTAGTCCGTCACGTCCATGAACACCTCGTCGATGGAGTAGACTACGATGTCCTCCGGCGCAATGTACTTGAGATAGACCTGATAGATGCGGGTGCTGTACTCCATGTAGTACGCCATCCGAGGCGGCGCGATGATGAAGTCAATCGCCAGAGACGGGTTTGCTTGCAGCTCCGAGAAGAAGTGCGATGTGCCGTCCAGTCTGTGTCCCGGTGCGTCGTGCTGCCGTCCGGCATTCGCTTCCTTCACCCGCTGCTTGACTTCAAACAGCCGCCCGCGTCCGGAGATGCCGTAGCTCTTGAGGGAGGGCGTGACGGCAAGGCAGATGGTCTTGTCCGTCCGGCTTTCGTCCGCGACAACAAGGTTTGTGTCCAGAGGATCTAAGCCGCGCTCCCTGCACTCCACGGAGGCATAGAAGGATTTCAGGTCGATTGCGATGTAAGTGCGTTGCTTCATCTTCTTTGCCTCCGCTTTCTTCTTAGATTAGCTCTAATGACATTTCATTAGAGTTTTTAATGTTGAATACGACACGCCATTCAATATCACCCTCCACCGGCTCAAAGTGTAGAGAGGAACAAGCCGCATGGAGTTTTTCTTTTGAGCTGCCTCCACACACGATTGCGATTGGGCCGTCCGCTCCGCCGATAATGCCGATACAAGCAATATCGTTTTGTGCCTCTGGTGCATAGCGGTCAGAGCATGAGGCAATTTCTAAAGGCTTGTCTCCCTCAGCGCAATCACAGATCGAAATATCATTGTCCGGTTCAGGAGAAAGCGTATAGCTCATAGCAGTAAAATGCGTGGGATAGAACCACCGGTCGGAACCAACGAACTTTTCAGAAATTGTTTGCTGCTCCATTTCCTGAACGGTCAATGTATATTTTGTTCCGCTGACCGGATGGGAAAAAGAAAACGAATCGCCGGGAGCGTGTGTCTTGAAATGCGGTCCCGGGACACGGCGTGACTGCTGTTCCATTGTAAGGGAGAGGGCTTTTATTTCAGGACGGCGTTTGCTTGTCCATGGAAAAGCTGCCCGAAAAATCATCCATCCATAGGATGTATCCAAACCATAGTGTTCTAATGCCCACTTTGCTTCCGCTTCATTGATCATCCTGTCCGGCAAACATGGATTAAAGACCACCGAACAGCAGTGGGAGGTCAGCATTGTTTTCCCGTTCAATTCCAAACGAGGAATAAAGTCAAGGCAAAGTGGATTGTCCAAATCTATCTGCATTTGCTGCTCCTGTGTGAAGTATTCGCAGGAGTCGTTTTCGGGGTGTAAATCCCATTTAGTCATGAACTTACGAATGTCTTCATCTGGGGTGCGCATACAAAAGTCCATGACGAGTCCCTTACTGCAAGAATACGCCGCAGGAATAACCCAATGATGCCCAGCCCAGTCAAATTGCTTATTCAACCGGATTTCCGTTCCGGCACGGTCTTTTCCCGAATGTCCCCAGAAGTTTCCCTCAAAGTAGACCTTCCACTCAGGCATGGTCAGTTCTGCTTCCGGGTTCATATCAACATCATAATAGTCCTCGGTGTACTTGATCTTGCTGTAATCAAAAGATGCTTGCAGTTTTTTGATGTATGCCCACGGCTGTTCCATAGGCGTCAACTTCATTTTCTCGGCAAGCTCTAATAACGTTCTTTGCTGATCCTGCGTTGGAGGGTTATCCCGCAAAAAGGCTTCAAATTGGGACTTATCCAACATCCACGCCTGTTCCAACGCTGCCGAATCACTGCAAGCAAGGAGCAGCCTCAAAAAGTCTTCAAAATTGTTTGCCAACGGATGAACATAATCAGGAGCCGAGTTCATGGGACTAACGGAAAAAACCACGCCGCCAAAGCCTCGAACAAAGCAGAAGTGGATGCCATCCACACCCGCCCAGCCAAAAATAGATGCACCTTTGGGCGTGCAAAAGTAGGGGTTATTATCTTCACGACGCTCCACCCCTACGGGCGAAAGGTCAATACCACTCCGCAAAAATTTCTGAAATACTTTATCCATAAGCCTTATGCTCCTATCAAGCTCTGGTCAAAGGCAAACAGAGCCTCGTTGATCTCAAAGACGTTATAGTTCCCATGCTCCACGAAATACTCCACGATGATGTCAAACTTGTTGGAGTGGGAGAGTGCAAAACCAGCCTTCATGAGCATATCCTTCATTTCCGCAAGGGGCAGCTCAAGGGCAATGGAAAACGCAATGACTGTGGGCTTGGAAGGCTTGTAGGACTTGTCCGAGCGGATCTTCGAGAAGAGTTTCCGGTCAATGTTCGCCTTCTTGTAGCACTGTGCGTCCGTCATGCCGCGTTCGTCAATCTTCCGCAGAAGCATCTCCGAAAAGCTCTCATCGATCTGTCCCAGTGCATCGTCAAGAGTTGCTGCCTTTTCAGAACTGACTGCCATAGGAGCTGCGAGCTTTTCAATAGCTTCATCACAAACGGATGACTCGCAAGGTATGGGTTCTTCCATCCGGAAGGCACTCATTCTGCGCAGACGCTCAGAACGACTATCGGTATGCTCGTCCACATAGCGGTCATCTATGTACGCTGCAATATCAGCAAATAGCTTCCCGCTGATCTGATAGGCTTTGCGGTCGAAGATGACGATGTACACCGTCATTTCGTTTTCAAGAAGGAAACTGCTGATGGTGTCAATCGCAACCTTGAGAGCTTGATCCTTCGGATAGCCAAAAATGCCGGAGGAAATCAGAGGGAACGCAACCGACTCGCATCCGTATTCCTTCGCCAGCATGAGCGATGTCCGATAGCAGGATGTCAGTAGTTCGCGCTCACCATGCCGTCCGTCATGCCAGCGCGGACCTACTGCATGAATGACATATTTGCAGGGTAGCTTATAGCCCTTCGTGATTTTTGCGCCCCCGGTTTCGCAGCCGTGGAGCGTTTCACATTCTGCCAGCAACTCCGGACCTGCGGCACGGTGAATACAACCGTCCACACCGCCGCCACCCAGCAGTGACTCGTTGGCAGCGTTGACGATGGCGTCCACCTTCATTTTTGTGATGTCATTTCTGACGATTTGAAGCGGCATTATTCAGTCCTCCGTCCGGTTACTTCGCGCCGGTCAGCAGCTTGTCCAGCAGGATTCTTTCCGGGTATTTTCCCTCGGTCAGAATGTCATATAAATACCTGTTATCCAGAATCATATCATCCCGGATAAGCTGCCAGTTTGCCTTTTTCCTGAAAAACACCTTGAAGATCAGAAAGTTCATGAACGCCCCAATTACCGGCGTTGTCATGCCGAAAGCCTCGGTGTGAGAGAAATGGCATCCTGTTTCAGTTCTTTTCCCTTCAAAGGTGATGAACGCCGTCTTCTTGTCGCTCCGGAATACAATGCGGAAGTGGTTCTCATCCTGTTCGCATTCCGTAATCGTGCCTGTCACATCGTAGTCCAGCCCCATGACGATCTCGCGGAAGCGGACCTTGCTTCCAGCATGATAGTTCCCGTTATAGAGATTGCATTCGATGTGGTAGGGACTCCATTTCACAAACTCTTCCTCAAAGTTAGCAGTCCATGCCTTTAATTTTTCATAGGAAGCCGGAATCTCTATCTGCTCTGTAAGAACAATCATTGTCAGTTTCTCCTATTCTGTCAAAGCGGCATCGGTGTCCGGGCGATCAGAATGACCGCCAGAATCGCGCCCACAAATGCAGCAGCCCCTATGACTGCCAACACCTTTTTGCCGAGTTTCTTCTTCGCTGCCTTGCCAATCAGCGCGGCGCAAGCCATGCAGACAGCCGCAGCAACAAGCGCAATGCCCAGCGTTTCCCATAGCCAGGATAGTTCATATAGGATTTTCATGCGATCATCATCTCCTGTTCGTTAAACTTGAATTTTCAAATTAGTCTTTGCAAATAACCTTTGAACCTTCACCATCAATTACAATTCCCTGACGGTTGTTAATTGGGCATAGATTCAAATCCGAAAATTCAGTCATTATTTTCTCGGTAACTTTCTTAAATGGTGCTGTAAGATAATGCGGAAGAACATAGAAATCAATCAAATCAAGCCCTGCATCATCTTCTTGTGAGTAGTCCTCCGGCTTTTTATCCATTTGTTCAATATATTGGATAGTTGGAGCGCATATAATCGCACCCGCCGATTCACCGATCATCAGTTTTCCTTTTGCCAATTCCTGCTTCAATAGCTCATCCGTTCCCGTTTTACGGAGCTGGTCCATAAGGAAGAAAGAATTTCCACCAGTAAAATATATCACATCCGCATCTTCAAAAACGGACTGTATCGTTAAATAAGCCTCCGTTGAAATATCAATTTCCGTTACGGCTGCTCCCAGTTTATTGAATAGCTTTCGAGCCGAGCCGACATAACCGGTATAGCCTTCACGCAGCGAAGCTGTGGGAATAAATGCGACTTTCTTGTTATCAATTTCTTCTTTTATCAAACTTCCTACACTTGAAAAGTGCGAACATAAAAACAGTTTCATCCATATCCTCCTTAATAAATTCGATTTGTACTCTTTTCAAAGTCCAAGTCCGTCAACCCATGCCGCAAGCTCCTGATGCCCGACGCTGCCCTTGAAGACCTTGCCTTCCAGCAGCTTTGCGCCTTTGCAACTCGGCGCAAGTCGCTCGTTCGTCTTGCCAATGTTGCTTCCGCCGGAGGTCGCAAACGGGATGATCGTCTTGCCGGTCAGGTCATAGCTCTCAAGAAACGTATTGATAATCGTCGGCGCGACATACCACCAGATCGGGAAGCCGACAAAGATTGTGTTGTAATCCTTCATATTATCCCGCTTCGCGGCAATCTCAGGACGGGAGGCAGGATCGTTCATCTCAATCGTGCTGCGGGCTTTCTTGTCCATCCAGTTCAGATCAGTTTCCGTGTAAGGCACCTTCGGCTCAATCTCAAAGATGTCCGCGCCGATTGCCTCTGCCAGCGTCTCGGCAACCTTCGCGGTCACGCCGGACGCAGAAAAATATGCTACAAGTTTATTGCTCATTGTGTTCTTCCTCATCAATCTTTTCATTTCCTTCATTCAGCATGAAGTATAGCAACGCTTCCAGCAATGTTGCCATATAGTGAAGCGACCAGTTTTCTTCCGGCTCTTTTGCCATCTTATCAAGTACGGCTCGAAAAGCCGTGGTACGGTCAATCCTTGTTTCCTCATCAATGCGGTCAAGTATGCCCTTCATTTTCAGAGCAAGTTCTTTTTCCTCGTCAGAAAGCTCCGGTATGCCAAGTAGCGCAGATAGTTTCTTGTCCTGCATAATAGCATCGCATTCGATGTATGACTTGTGTTCGGCTGACATCAATTCTTCAAAGTAGTTGATAAAAATATGAACGCGAATGCCACCTTCTTCGTCCGGGGAGAAGCAGACGGTTTGCGATTTTTCTGCAATTTCTTTCAAAAATGCAAGGTCTTCTGAGTCATCGAACTCCGCAAACGGAAGAAACATATTGATTTCCGCGTGCCAACGATGATAGTCCACCATTCCCTTGATATACCCGCGGTGTTGCTTGACAAACAAATCACAGCGTTCCAGAAGATACTCGTAGTTCTTCTTGTCCTCCGGTACAATGATCTTTGGTATCTTGTCCATTGCTTCGGAGTACGCTTTCAGCATACCCCCATTGACCGCGCGGTCAAACACCTCATCGCACCATTTATCGTATTCGACAGACTCGGTTTCCCGGTAATCCTTCTCAAAGATAATATCGTCCATTGCGTTACCCCTTTATGATTTTCTCAAGCTGCATTTCGGTCGCGTTAGGCAGACGTGATTGCAGATGTTTTAGAATGCGCTCTTTGGATTCCTGCGGGTCTCGCTGATAGGCGGAGGTGATAAAGTCGTACCCGAAAAGCTCTTCCGGCGTCGCATATTCTGCCACACCCCAGCCATAAGGTCTTCCGTACCTGTCCTGCATATAGACAAAATCCGCAATGCAGACATAGCTCTGCATTTGCAGTCTCGTGATACACGTCTCAAAGCCGGTGTTGCCGCCCTTGCGGTAGTTCAGAGCCTCTTTCAGGCGTTTGGAAAGCATCCCGCCTTCACCGTCTATGGCTTCATAAAGCTCCTTGTCCTTGTAGGACGCCAAGCCGTCATCCCAACGGGCGTCAAAGTCATAGCCGTCACGCCGGAAGTTCGCAAAGTCCGGAATCCACTCCCGACTCACAAATCCAGCTTTCTTGTTGAAAAGTTTGCCGTAGAGACATTTGCCGCTCCGCGCAGCCGGACCTTTCCATTCCCACGGACCATCTACATCATCCGCAAACCATAACTCAGGTGGGCAAAGTTCCTCGATGGAGAAGCCGTGAATCTCATTCCGAAAGAAGGGCAGAAAGCCGTATTGCTCAACAGCGGCAATCAAGTCATCGGCACTATGCAGTTGTCCGACATCTCGCTCTGACATTACTCTGCCTCTTCAATCACGCCATAATCAATCAGGATATTTTTCTCCGCATACTGCGGGTAAACAATACCCATCATTTCATACTGATAACGTCTCACGCGGCGATGCTCCTGAACCGGCTCCGGTGCATACGCAGCGGTTTCACAGTGCGCATATTCCGGCATTTCCGCAAGATCATCCCGAACGGCACGGATAAGCGCGTTTGCCACATCATCAATGCTTTTGCCGGTTTCCACGGCAACCAGTTCGTGCTTCCGGACTGCCTTGTCCAGATTACCGGGGGAGCGAAACAGCTTGTATTTCATATCATTGCCCGTCCTTTCTCTCTATCGGTCTATCTATTCTTCCTGAAATCTGTTCTTTAGGGACGCAATCATCGCTTGTGCGGCGATGCTCAGATACAAAACTCCAATTTCATAGATAAATTCGCGGTCGATCACGATAAAGCATTCTCTAATGTGTGTGAAAACCAGTTCCAGCAAGTCCCTGTACAGTGGATCATCAAAGGGCTTGAACCGTGCAAACTTGCTTTTGGCAGCGTCCCATGTCATGGACGCTTCGCCCTCAGCACTGGTCATCACCTCGCAGAGAATCATGCTGACGCCCATTTTCCCGCTGCCGGTCAGGAGTTCTCCTTCGTAATAGCTGAGAAGGTCTTTCTTACGTCGGAGCGGAATCATATCACAGTTGTCATCAAGCTCAAATGCAATCAGCTCCGCAGCGAGTTCCCGCCAGACCGCATATCCGGCGTTAATGGTTCCGTCCTCTTCGCGGCTGATGGTATCGTCCATGCAGTATCGTTCATAGAAGTTATCCCCGCCAAGCTCGTTGCGGGTGCAGAAGATATGCGCCAGCTCATGCAGAAGAATGTGCTTCAACTCTGCCGGATGACGCGCTATGTCTGTGCGCAGAAGGATTCCGTCCGCGCCGTCTCCTGTGCCGACGAATGCAGAGGCGTGAAAGTCAAAATAGCCGTCCTCTGTATATCGGTCTTCCAGCCGGTCAGGGAAATACTGCTTGCAGAACTGCTCAAAGACTTCCTGCTGGTTTTCCGTTTGAAAGCAACGCAGCACAAGGTTGTCCTCGCTGAACTCCGTCCCCAAGCGTTCGTTGAGGGTTTCAGCCGCACAGAGAAGAGCCTCTTTATATTCGTTGTATTCCATCCTGAAAATATCCTTTCAAGACCTGCAATCACAGCAGTTTATCTGATGCCTTTGCAGAAATTTGAAGGCAGTAGCTTTTCCAGACAGTCTGTAATTGCGTCAAGTGTCTGCCTTTCTTTGTCCATTGCCATAACCTCATAGAGAGCGACCCGATATGCCGTAGTGCGGTCAAGTCCAAGTTCATGCTCAATTCGATTAAGTACGGATTTCGTTCTTTGTATGTATTCTAACTCAAACATGGGCGTATCTTCGCTCGGTGTCACAGCAGAAGTTTTGCTTGCATTCTTCTCCATAATACACATAGCCTCCCTTACGCCTTCACAAAACGAACTACACTCAGCGGCAGATACCAGATAGCAACTGCCAGCTTCCAGATCAGAATTACGCCGCCGATCAGACCGCCGAGGACAAGGTTGAGTGCGACAACGCCTACTGTCCCGGAAATACCAAAGCCAATCGGGATAAGCGTGAACATCTTTCCGATGCCGAACGGCACTCCGCAAGCAAGCCAAATCAGGAAATAATCCGGCGTTCCGTTCTCAACGAATATGCGGCTGAAAACAGAAAACAGCAGGAGTGCAACAGCGACCGGAACCACGGTCTTCTTCATGAAGTCTTTCATAACTTCGCTTCTTATCATACGCCACCTCTTTATTTCAAAAAATCACTTCGGTAATCTATCCGGCGTAGGTCATGCCCTGTCTCTGCCAGATGCGCAATCTTCAAGGCAATCAAGTTGATGTCTGTGTGCATTGCCTGTGCAATCTGCGCCGAAGTGTACCCATAATCGTAAATGTACTCAAGCACCTCGTCGGAATTAAGTAATATCTCAGCCGCAACAATGTTCGCCTCGTACTCAGGGATGGAGTTCATCTTGTAAAGCACAAACTCCTGCAATCCATCACCTTTTGCAAGTGCGCGGTGCAGTCGGTCGTGACCGATCTCATGAGCGCATACAATACGCTTCGTTTGCGGACTTAAATCCTGATTCAAGAAAATAAAGCGATTTTTCTTGACAACGCGATACATTCCTTTGAGTTGCCCGAAGTTTTCGCAATCATCCAGAACAATGATGCCCAGCTCTTTTGCGATTTGAAAAGGATCTCGTGTGCCGCAGCGTCGTACAAGATCGCTGCCCACCTTTGATAGCTGTTCGGCATTCATCGCGCCACCTCCATTCGTGGATAATCATTATCCATTATAAAGAACACCCTGTACAAAAATCCGGACTTATTCCTCCGGCTGCTCTTTCCGATATTTTTTCGGCGTATACTTCTTGTTCTTTTCCTTTGCAATCCAATAGGCTCTGGTGAGTGCCTGCATCGCGCCGTCAAGCGCATCCTCACTAAGTTTACCTCCCGCGAACATACCGGTGACTTCACTCACCAGTTCGTCTATCTCACGCGCCGCTTTTGCCCCACCTTGTTCCTGTGCGGCGAGAACGAGCATTCCGCCGTTGCCGAGAAGATATTCCGGCGTTGTGTTCAGAGCTTCGGCAAGTTTTTTTACAATGTCGTATTTTGTCGGTTTTCGAGTGCCAAGCTCATAATTTTGAATTGTCCTTGCAGTAACAGAGATTTTTTCTGCGAGAGCGGCTTGCGTCAGGTTTGCCTCAACTCTCTTCTCTTTAAGCCTGTCTTTGAATCCCATAAGGCACCTCTTTCTTAAATTTTCCGTGAACACGAACAAAACTTTCGTATATCTTATTGACGCGAACGCGATGTTCGTGCTATACTATATCTGCACGAAATATCTGTTCGTAATTATGATACCACACGAACGATGTGTGTGTCAATAATGTTGAGGAATTTCGTGTCGAAAAACAGGTAACTTTTTTATGAACGGAGGTAGCTCATGAACTGCTCGAAGTGCCGAAAAGCGTATGTTTCGGTAAATCTCGATGTCGATGAGGAAGGTGCAATTCAGCCCCGGCTCATCCGTTGGAAGGACGGTTTGATTTTTCAGATCGACCAGATTCTTTACAAATGCCGCGCCACATCCAAGAAGGTTGGTGGTGGCGGCATCCGTTACACAGTCATGATTCGTGGAAAGGAGTCGTTCCTTTTTCATGAAGGAGACAAATGGTTTGTCGAAGCAAAGGAGAATGCCCGGTGATCTTATCTCAGAAGCAAATCGAAGAAATTGCAGCAGCCGTCACGGAAGACTTCAACAAGTTCTTCTTCGGCACGGAGTCCGAGGAAGTCCGTATGGCTCGTGCCACGCCGATTGATCAGTTCGCAAGAGACTATCTCGGCTTGCAAGTGTCTTTTGCCCGACTTTCCTCTGATGGAAGTATCTGCGGCTTGACTGCCTATACAGATACAGAGTACATCGTTGAAGAAAAGGGTGTCAGACGAACGCTCCCGCTTAAATGCAATCAGGTGTTGCTCGACGAGAGTTTCATCCGTCAAGGACAGATAAAGAAGCTCTGCGGGAAGCGGCGCTTCACCCTTGCCCATGAATGCGCTCATCAGATTCTCTATCAGATGGAGTCCGATGAAGTCAAGCAACGCTGCAACCGGCAGTATTCCGCACGAACAGCCTATTCGCTGCGTGATCTCAAAACACATGAGGACTGGAATGAATGGCAAGCAAATGTCCTCGGAGCGGCAATCCTGATGCCGCAGAAAGAGATTGACCTTGCCGCATGGTATTTCATCCCTGAGAAGAAGCTGACGTCCTATGGCGGCTACTTTACATACCGGGATCGACTGTCGCTTAGAGCGATATGCGCACAGCTCGGTGTTTCCCAATCCGCAGCCGTCATCCGTCTGCGCCAGCTTGGTTATCTCGAAGACCGCCCATATTCAGAGTTCGATGATCCGACGGAGGTATGGGCATGAAAAAGAATATCCGTGTTACTGAGCCGTCTGCTGAAATGCAGATGAAGATCAGACGGGCGCGTATCGCCATCGCCAGCCAGAAGAGGCGAACGATGGAATGCCCGTACTGTCATCACAATACCATCATCGTTTTTGAGGACACAAGAGGTCACGTTCAGGCAAAGTGTAAGCTCTGCGGAAGAGAAACCGTCTTCAATGTTCTCAGTATGAGAAGGTTATATCTCCACCTCAACAGAGGATAAGGAGTTTAACAAATAAATATTTGATAGCTGTGCTGTGGAGCCGCTGACTGGTGAGTCTTCCTAATGCCGCATGAACAGAGTGTTCGCACTCTGTTTTATCGGCATGGGATCACAACTCACCGTCATGCGGCTCTTTTTTAGGCTTGTCCATCCGCTGCTCCGCGCCAGCGGAAAGGACAAGCAATGAAACGAATCCCTAAAACCCCTGTCGAGTTCGACTACGACCTCTGGACCACGGAGGACGGAAAGTGCATGGTGCGCGTGAAAATCACCGGCGAAGTAACGGAGGTTGACCGTGAGGTCATGAAAATCCTTCGTGTTGAAGAAAAGCGAGTTCGTCGTAGCTACGGGACAGATGATGTCTATGCGGATGAACCGTCCGATTCTACTCCGACGTTGCTCTCACTTGATGCGATTCCCAGCGAAGAGCGTGAGGCATCTGCATGGCTCATGGATCCAAGTGACTTTACCAAGGAGACCGCGTTCAACGCTGGTGTGTCGGATTTCTTGAAGTATCTCACAGCGAATCAACAGAGGGTGTTCATTGAGTGCTTCTTGAAAGGGCAGAGCTACAAGGAATACGCAGAAGAAAATGGCATCCGCGCTCAAAGCGTTCAGGAAACCGCAAAGTACATCAAGCAGAAAGCAAAAAAATTTTTCAAGAAATTTTGATGCGACCCCTGTTTTTTTCTAAAAAAATGTCCGTTGTAAAGTGAAGGGGTCAATCAGACCGCTTCACTGATCCTTGAAAACTGAATAGTTCAGTGCTGCGGATCCTTCCGCTTCTGCGAAGCAACACAGCTTCCGACGCCAAGACCTCCCGAAAGGGAACGAGCGACCTCCGGAGAGCTATAACAGCCGTGTGGTGCGGCTGCTTGCGACGATGCAGATGCCGGGTATAATGATACTTCCGTCTTTTCTTTGAAGGGGCGGCTCGGAGCGATCCTCGGAGGGGTGAGAGTCCCATGATACCGATTGACCATTGGTAGTCCGCAGCATTCCCAATTCGGCAGGGGCGCGAGCTGCAAATATGCCGGAAGTAGAACATTGTGAAAACGTCCGAAAGGACTTATCAGTGAATACTATGGGCAGCGGTCCTCATGACTGCTGCCTATCAATTTGCTGATAAAGTGTTCTCGCGGCTTAACGCATAAGAAGGTAAATATTGGGCAAGAATACTCGTGAAAAGGCGGTGATGTTATGGAGAATGAGAGAAGCAGAAAAGAACTTCTCGACTCCTTGGTGGATATTCGGGACGTCAAAATTGACCGTTCCATGTCGGTAGAAGATCGGATGAAATCCTATGTGGAGCAGATCAAAAATCCCTATATGTTTAAGGTCGGCAACACGGTAGTTAGGGTTTCCTACGCAAATACTCAGGCTACGATCAATGACAATTTCGTAAATCTGCTTGCAAGTATGTGAGAAAGCCGTCGGATAACCCCAAAAGAATCTTTTTTGTGAACAAATCTGAAAAGGCTGGATAATTGCTTTGGACTGTGCTATAATAAGCATGGACAAAATCAGCGAAACACTACTGCTACTTTAGTTTTCGGGTTATCAGACCGGAATAAAGAAGGAGTGGCGTTTTATGCTGAAATTATCTTTGGATAAAGATTATAAAGCCGCCATCTACCTGAGATTATCAAAGGAAGATGGCGACTTTTCTATTTCCGGCGAAAAACTTGAGAGTGACAGCATTTCAAACCAGAGAATGCTCATCAAGGAATACCTCAAGAAGCACCCGGAAATTACCGTAGTAAAAGAATACTGCGATGACGGCTTTACCGGCGCAAACTTTGAGCGTCCTGACTTCAACAGAATGATGGAGGCTGTCCGCGCTGGCTTGGTTGACTGCATCGTGGTGAAAGACCTTTCGCGTTTTGGTCGTGAGTATATTGAGGCTGGTGACTACATCCAGAAGATATTCCCACGCCTCGGTATTCGCTTTATTGCAATCAACGACAACTATGACAGCGCACAGCCCGGAGCGGCAGACAACGAGCTTGTCCTTCCGTTCAAGAACCTGATGAATGATTCCTATTGCCGTGACATCTCCATCAAGGTCAGATCAAACCTTGATGCGAAGCGACGGAACGGACAGTTTGTCGGCTCTCGTGTGGTTTTCGGGTATCTGAGATCACCGGACAACAAGAACCAGTTGGTGATTGACCCGGTTGCCGCGCCGGTTGTGCAGGACATTTTCAAGTGGAAGATAGAGGGGCTGTCTCCGGCTCAGATCGCAGACCGGCTTAATGACGCCAATGTCCCTTCTCCGATTGAGTACAAGAAGGCGAATGGCTCAAAGCAACGCACCTGTTTCCAGACGAAGAAGGTCGCTCTGTGGAGTGCCGTTGCGATATATCGCATTCTCAAGAACGAGATTTATACCGGAACACTGGTACAGGGCAAAACCACTTCTCCGAACCACAAGGTCAAAAAGACCATAGTGAAGCCGCAAAGCGAGTGGGCGCGGACAGAAAATGCCCATGAGCCTATCATTGCCCATGCTCAATTCGATCTTGTTCAGAAGCTCATGCTTGATGATACAAGAAGCCCGTCCGGTGCAACCGGCGTCCATCCGTTTTCCGGGAAGATTTATTGTGCTGACTGCGGGAGCCCGATGGTACGCAGAGTATCACGCTGCGGAGAAAAGGAATATGCCTATTTCATCTGCGGTGGCAACAAGAGCGACAAGACCTCCTGCTCGGCTCACAGCATCAAAGAATCTGTTGTATATGACGCCGTTCTCGCTGTTGTTCAGGGACATATTGATGCCGCTATGAACATGGCAGATGCGTTGAAGCGGATTGATGATATGGCTTGGGAAAACCGTGAGATTGAGAAGATCAAAGCAAAAATTTCGTTTCAGGAAGAAATCATTGATAAGAACCGCCGCTTGAAAACCGGTGCTTATGAAGACTTCAAGAGCGATTTTATCAGCCGTGAGGAATACAAAGCCTTCACAGCTCAGTTCGACCAGCAGATCAAGGAGGCAAGCGACACCATTATGCGGCTCACCAGTGAGCGAAACAGCGTGATGGGTGGGCTGGCAGAGCAACAAAGCTGGCTTGAGCAATTCAGAAAATACGCAAATATCAAGGAACTCACTCGAAGCACCGTGGTCAACCTAATCGACTATATTCATATTCGAGAGAACAAAGACATTGATGTCGGTCTCATGCACTGTGACCGCTTTGCATCTATCGTCGAGTTCCTGCGCGAACGTCAGGAAAAGGAGGACGCGAATAAAGTCATTCGCTTTGAAAGGAAGGTGGTCTAATGGCACGAGTATCGCGGAAAAAGCAAAATCTCCCTACCCCAGCAGTTGATACTCCTATCCGCCGCTGGAAAACCGCTCTATATGTCCGCCTCTCCGTCGAGGATAACGGAAAAGGTTCGGACTCAATTGAGAACCAGACCACGCTCCTTGAAGACTATATTGCGTCACGTTCGTATCTTGAGAAGACGGCGCTGTTCGTTGACAACGGCTATACCGGAACCGATTTTCTCCGTCCAGAGTTTAACCGGATGATGGAAGCCGTCAAGATGGGCATTGTAGATTGCATCGTGGTGAAGGACTTATCCCGCCTCGGCAGAAACTATATCGAAACCTCTCAGTTCATTGAAAAGATCTGCCCGTTCTTCGATCTGCGATTTATCTCTGTCAATGACTCCTTTGATACTGCGACGGTAACAAGCGAGGGGCATTTATCCGCCTCCCTGTCGAACATCGTCAATGATTTTTATGCGAAGGACATCTCGCGCAAGGTCACAACAGCCCTTCAAGCGAAGATGGAGCGCGGGGATTATATCGGAAACTATGCACCGTATGGTTATCGTAAAGACCCTGAGAACAAGAACCATCTTCTGATCGACCCTGAGACTGCGCCGATTGTTGTCCAGATATTTCAATGGAGAGCCGAAGGTGTCAGCTACATGGGCATCAACAAAAAACTCAACGACACCGGTATTCTTTCCCCCAGTCAACTCAAACGGGAGCGTGGGGTGGAAACGAACTTCAATAAGAAGGATCGGGTCATTCTGTGGAATAAGCACATGATAACCGAAATCCTTCAAAACATCGTCTATATCGGACATTTAGCTCAAAAGAAAGGCAGTCAGTGTCTCTATGGCGGCATCCCTTATCACATCACGTCCGAAGACGAATGGATCATCGCCAAAAACACCCATGAACCACTTCTCAGTGAAGAACTATTTGAAAAGGTGCAGGAGGTCAATCGAGCAGCCGTAGAACGAACAAAAGCCAATTCGGGCAAGTATGATCATCTACCCAAAGCGAAAAACATCTACGGGAAGAAGTTTGTTTGCGCTGAGTGCGGAGCAATTATGAAATTGCATCGCTCCATCAGCACGAAGAAGGACAAGGCGTATTTCACCTTCAAGTGTCCGACCTACGCGGAGCATGGGGCAAGAGGCTGTTCCGACGTGAAAATACGGAAGCAGGATCTTGACGATGCAGTTTTTTCCTTCATCAAGTCTCAGATGGAAGTATTCCTCGATATGGAGAAGACGCTTCATTCTCTGCTGGCAATGAAAAAAGTCATGATTAAGCAAGACAATACCGTTCAGGAGATACGGACACTGCGTCAAAAACTTGCGCAAAAACAGTCTCTCCTTAGCGGTATGTATGTTGATCTCAAGGAAGGATTGCTCTCTGACGCCGAGTACAGCCACCATAAAGAGATCGTCATGGAGGACATCCGGGCGATTGAGAGAAATCTATCCGAGCTGGAAGCACCAAAGAATCAGACAGAGGAACAGATTACCGGCGAAATGAAGTGGAAGCAGATGATCCGCCGTTTCCACGACGCGACGGAAATCTCCGAAGAAATGGCGGACGCTTTTATTGAGACCATGAAAATTCATGAGGACGGCACACTGGAAATCAAACTCAGCTATATGGACGAGTTTGCAGCACTTACGAAGACTTGCGAGAAAATCAGGAAGGAGGTTGCTTGATGAAGCAGCAAATCGCAATTTACCTGCGCTTGTCGCTTGAAGACGTTGACAAGCGCACAAATAAAGTCAAGGACGAGAGCAACAGCATCGCATCACAGCGTATGCTCATCAATCGTCATCTGGATCAAAATCCGCTTCTCTGCGATCTGCCTCGTATAGAGTTCTGTGATGATGGTTTCTCCGGCACAAACTTTGATCGTCCTGACTTTGCAAAGATGATAGAGTGCGCAAAGCATGGAGAAATTAGCTGCATCGTAGTGAAAGACCTTTCCCGTTTCGGGCGAGACTATCTTGAAGTTGGTGACTATTTGGAGCATATTTTCCCGTTTCTCGGCATCCGCTTCAAGTCTATCAATGACCATTATGACAGCGCGAAACATGAAGGCAAGACTATCGGTATGGATATTGCCTTCAAGAACCTTATCTATGACTATTACAGCAAAGACCTGTCCAAGAAGGTCAAGTCTGCAATGGGAATGAAACAGGAGAAGGCAAAGTTTGTGAACACCGTCCCATACGGGTATAAAGCCGATCCTGCTGACAAGCACCATCTCATCATTGACGCAGAAACCGCTCCAATCGTTCGCCGTATATTCATGGATGTGATCAGCGGAAAGTCCTGCACACAGATCGCAAAGGAACTGAACACTGAGGGCATTCCAACGCCCGCCCAGCACAAAGCCGTATCCAGAAAGGCATCTTCCAAGAAGCCCCAGTGGACACATCGCAGTCTCCTGACTATGATAGAGAGTGTGAAGTACACCGGAACAATGGTCAATCACACCCGCGAAAGCAGATTCATCCGTGACAGAAATCAGAGGCGCGTTCCGAAAGAGGAATGGTATATCCGTGAAAATGCGCATGAGGCGATTGTGACGAAGGATGAGTACGAACAAGCGCAAGAGGCAATCCAAAGGCGCAGAAAGTCTGTCCGAAGCTCCCATGACCAGTCAGACCGAGTTTACTTCTGCGCTCATTGTGGTGGAAAACTTGAGAAAGCCAACGGAACCGTATTTGCCTGTCCGTCCCATCGGTATCACGATGGGAGTCCGTGTGAAAACGTCCGCTGGCGGAAAAGCGCACTTGAAGAAATCGTCTTTGAAGCACTGAAAAGACAGATCGAGATCGTCAGTGTTGAATCCGCAGCCGTTAGAAAAACAGCAAAGAGCAAAGGTGAAAGTCTGGAAAGACAGCTCGTCTTGCTGAAAGCCCAGTATGACGCCTGTGATCGTGAGAAGTTTACAATCTATGAAAACTATCGTGAAGGGAAGCTGACGCCGGAAGAGTATCTGTCCGGGAAAGACTCCCTTGCACAAAAACAAGCCGCCCTGAAAGAGCAGCTTGAAACCTGTGAGACCCAGCTTGAGGTCTTTCATCAGCAAAGTCTTGATGCAGAAGAACAGCATGAAGCAGCAAGCCGGATGACCGGCTTGTCCGATGATAAACTCAGAGAGCATCTGTATGATGCAGTTGAACGTGTACTTGTTTATGACACCGCGACAATCGAAGTTGTCTGGAAGTTCAACGAATCAAAAATCGACACCGATGAGAACATCGGAGTTGCGAATTGACTCCGATGTTTCCTTTCGGGGCAAACCTGTCGAATTTGCTCCTAAAATAACATAATCTATCGAAACCTCGTAGGTGCATCGTAGCACCGTCCGGAAAGCTCAAAGCCATTGATATTAAAGGCTTTTCGGATAGTTTGTAAAATTTTTTTGCACCTACTTGACATAAAGGGACGAGCTTGGCCGGATCGTGGTCCCGATCGAAATGCGCCGCGCGCTGGATATCGGCGAGCGTGAGACAATGGAGATCAGCGTGGAGGGCGACGGCATCGTGCTGCGCCGCGCCCATGTGGGATGCGTGTTCTGCGACGGCAACAAGGATATATCCACGTTCCACGGTAAGAGCGTCTGTGCCAAGTGCAGGCGCGAGCTGCAAAAGACCTGAAAACAAGAAAAAACAGTGCCGCCCACTGGGGCGGCACTGTTTTTTTCGTCTTATGCTTTCAGCGCGGTATCGTACAGGGCGTTGCGGGGCAGGCCGGTGTCGTCCGCTACCCGACGCACGGCCTCCTTCAGCTTCATACCGCCGTCCCGCAGGGCCAGCACCCGTGCTGCGCCCTCTTCCAGCGTCAGGGCCGGCAGGTTCTGCTTCTCCCGGCCCGCTATCACCAGAACGTACTCCCCCCGTGGCTCGTTGTCCCGGTAGAAGTCCGCGGCCTGGGCCAGTGTGGTGCGGACAGTGTCTTCATGGAGCTTTGTCAGCTCACGGCACAGGGCGACAGGCCTGTCGCCCAGCAGTTCCGCCATGTCGGCGAGGGTTTGACGCAGGCGGTGGGGCGCCTCGTGAAACACCATGGTGCGCGCCTCGCCGGTCAGCTCCTCCAGGGCAGCGCGGCGCTCTTTTTTACCGGAGGGCAGAAAGCCCTCGAAGGTGAAGCGCCGGGTGTCCAGCCCCGACACGGCCAGGGCGGCGATGGCGGCGCAGCAGCCGGGAATGGCCTGTACCGTCACGCCGTTTTCGGCGCACAGGGCCACCAGCTCCTGCCCCGGATCGCTGATGGCCGGGGTGCCGGCGTCGGTGACCAGCGCGCACGTTTCGCCGGAGAGCAGACGTTCCAAAATGGCCTGACCCGCCGCAGCGCGGTTGTGCTCGTGGTAGCTGACAAGCGGCTTTTTGATGTCAAAATGGTTCAGCAGCTTCACGCTGACGCGGGTGTCCTCCGCCGCGATGAAGTCTGCCTGGGCCAGCGTTTCTGCGGCGCGGGGCGAGAAGTCGCCCAGATTGCCGATGGGCGTGGCCACCAGATACAGGATACCTGCCATTGGGAATTACCCCCTGTCCTTGAAATAGATGCGGCGCAGCTCGCCGCTTTCGCCGCCGTCTGCTTGTAGCAGCAGCGGCGTGTGCACCGCCAGTCCGGCCCCGCCGTGACGGCGGCAAGACAGCAGCACCAGCCGCGGCGGCGTCTGTGCGTCCTTCTGCACGAAGCGCAGCACCTTCGGCTCCAGCCGGTGGCGGCGCAGGACGTCCATCAGCTCCGCCGTCCGTTCCGCCCGGTGGACCAGGCAGAACCGTCCACCGCTGCGGAGCAGATACGCTGCCGCAGCACACAACTGGTCAAAGGCGCAGGCGGTTTCGGACCGGGCCGTGCCCCGGCTTCCCTCCGCCACCCGTCCTGTGTGGGGCGGGAAATAGGGCGGATTGGCCACGCACAGGTCGAAGCTCCCGGCTTTTGGCAGAGCTGTCCGATCCCGCAGGTCGGCCCGCAGCACGGCAACGCGGTCCTCCAGACCATTGACGGCGGCGTTTTCTTCCGCCAGCGCACAGGCAGCACTGCCGATATCAATGTTGGTGATGTGCAGTTCCTGCTGCCGCGCCAGCAGCAGGAGGCCCAGCAGGCCGATCCCGGCGCCCAGGTCACAGACGCGCTCACCACGCCGCACTTCGGCAAAGTCTCCCAGCAGGAACGTGTCGGTGGAGGGCTTGAACACGTTGTCGTCAAAGCGGAAGCGAAAACCGCCCGGCCACAGCTCATCCCAGTGCTCCATGCCGCTTCCTCCTCTGCACATAGCTGTACTATCCGTTGACAAAGGGGTGTCTGCCCTTATCGGCGGATGATATCATGGTGACACTGCGTTGATACCATGTTGATACCATGATGATACCATTGTAATACAAAACCCGGGGGGATACAACAAAAAAGTGACCGGCACCGCCGGTCACTTTTCCTCATCGTTGTGCTTGGTTCAATTACTCAGCGGGGCTGATAGCGCCGTTGGGACAGGTGTCAGCGCAGGAACCGCAGTCCAGGCAAGCGCCGGCATCGATGACGTAACGATCATCACCCTGAGAGATAGCGCCCACGGGGCAAGCATCAGCGCAAGCGCCGCAGCTCACGCAAGCAGAACCGATCTGATAAGCCATAGTAAGTACCTCCATTAAGATTGTAAACACATTGTACCATGAAAAATGAAAAAATCAACCCCATTTTCCGTGGAAATTCAAGGTTTTTAGTTAGCATACACTAACTCGCGAAATCCCGGGAAACGTCCGGTCAGCTGCCGGTAACTACCATGTACAGCAGTGCCGCTGTCTCCCGCGCCCAGTAGCCGGCGGTCAGGAACCAGGGGCTGGCGCAGCCGGCGGAATACGGTGTCAGTCCGCTGCGCTGCGCCCAGATGGCGGCGCGGAGCTGGTGGAAGTTGTCCGAGGCGATGGCCACATCCGTGGACAGGCCCTTCTCCCGCAGCAGCGCGGCGGAGAAGGCCAGGTTTTCTTCGGTGGAGGCGGACTGGTCTTCCAGCAGGATACGCTCCGGCGCGATACCCATGGACACCAGCGTGTCACGGATACATTGGGCCTCGCTGATGGGCTCGCTGCCGTTCTGCCCGCCGGAGGCGACGCACAGGGCGTCCGGGTGCGCGGTCAGATAGTCATAGGCCGCGTTGATGCGGCCCCGCAGCATCAGGCTGGGGTGGCCGTCCGGGAACACCTGGCAGCCCAGCACCACCACGGTGCAGTCCTGCCCGTCGGCGGGCCGGTCCGCGGCGGCCATGGCCATTTTACCCAGCGTTGCCAGAATGGCCGTCATACACACGGCGATCACGCAGCCCACCAGCGCGCGAAGCCATTTTGGCCGCAGCAGGCGGCGGAAGAAGTCCGGCCATGTGAGCCACGCGGCGCACAGCGACAGCAGCGCCGCCGGCCAGACCATGCCGAAGTGCAGGATACCTATGCCCAGCGGCAGCAGGAAGAACACCGCCGCCAGCAGGCAGAGGACAGCCAATATATGCCGTAGGACCTTTGCCATGTCAGTTCTCCTTGATATGTCCGGCGATGCGCTGCATGATCATATCCAGCGCCACCAGGTTGTGTCCGCCCTCCAGCACGATGATGTCCGCAAACTTCCGGGTGGGTTCCACAAACTGCTCGTGCATGGGCTTCACGGTGGTCAGGTACTGATTTACCACGGACTCCAGCGACCGTCCGCGTTCCTCCACGTCCCGCAGGGCGCGGCGCAGGATACGCACGTCGGCGTCTGTCTCCACAAAGATCTTGATGTCCAACAGGTCACGCAGCGCCTTGTTCTGGAAGATCAGGATGCCCTCCACGATGACCACCTTGGTGGGCTTGATCTCCACCGTCTCATCGGTACGGTTGTGGATGGCGTAGTCGTACACGGGGCAGTGGATGGTCTCGCCCCGCTTCAGCGCCTTCAGGTCCTCGATCATCAGGTCGGTGTCGAAGGCGTCGGGATGGTCGTAGTTTTGCAGGCAGCGCTCGGCGAAGGGCCTGTCCTGCCGCTTGTAGTAGTTGTCGTGGTGTACCACACTGATGTCGCTGCCGAAGCGTGCAGCCAGGTGCTCGGTGAGCGTGGTCTTGCCGCTGCCGGTGCCGCCGGCGATGCCGATGAAAATGGTGTTCATAGTTGCGCCTCCCCGCATTTCTCTGGCTCTATTATAAGAAGCGCGGCCGGGAAAAGCAAGTGCCGGCGTGAAGTGTTGTAAAAAAAGGATGAATTTCCTCGAAATGCAGTTGACGGGCGGCACAAAAATGAGTATGATATGTATTATGTAAATCCAATACCCGGTATGGAGGTTTTCTATAATGAGTCTGATCAAATGTCCCAAGTGCGGAGAGATGTTCTCCGATAGCTATAAGACCTGTCCCTTCTGCGAGGAGGACGAGGCCTATTACAGCGGCAAGGTGCGGAAGAGCCGTGGCCGCCGCGCCGCCGAGAGCCGCCGCCGCAAAACGCCCAGCGTACTGGGGCCGGTGGCCATCGTCGTCCTGATCCTGCTGGCGGCGCTGGTGGTGTGGCTGATCTTCGGCGATCAGATCAAGGAGGCCATCACTGGCGAGAAGCCCCCTATTACCGATGTGGACAAGCCCGACGACACCATCGACAAGCCTGACGACACGCCCGTCACGCCCACGATCTCCCTGAACCGCACCGTTCTGGTGCTGAATGTGGGCGAGAAGGATGAGCTGAAGGTCAACGGCACGGAGGACGCTGCGGCCTGGAGCAGCAGCGCGCCCACCGTGGCCAGCGTCAACTCCGCCGGTGAGGTGACGGCTCTGACCAAGGGCAACGCGGTCATTACCGCCGAGGTGAACGGCGAGTCCGTCACCTGCACCGTCACCGTCAGGGATGAGAGCGATGCGCCGGACGACGGCAGCACCACGACAAAGCCCGACGATGGCAGTACCACCACCAAGCCCGATAACAGCAACAAACCCAGCACCGGCACCACCAAGGTGGACGTGAGCAAGCTGAAGCTGAAGCTCACCATGGGTGAGTGGGTCTCCACCATCGAGAGCCCCAATTCCGACGGCAACTTCGAGATCACCAGTGTCCAGGGTGAGGAATGGACGCTTGCGGTGGACGGCACCACTGCCGCCGTCACCTGGTCTGCCGAGAGCGGCAATAGCGTAGCCACGGTAAGCGGCGACACGCTGAAGGTGACCGGCAGCAGCAGTGGACGTTACACCACCATAACCGGTAAGGTCGGCGATGCAACGATCAAACTGATTGTTCGTATCCGCTGACCAGCTGACAAGCCATAAAAACCGCCGCCATACCCGTGTATGGCGGCGGTTTTTTCCATTTGTTTCCGGGATTTAGAATATCTGATAATTGACGGTTTCTCTGTGGAATGATACAATAGAAAGAACGGAAACCGACGGCGGCTGTTCCGCCGCAAAATACAAAGTGAAGGAGCCGTGATGTATGTACCGTATCGTCAAGAAAGAAGCGCTCAAGCCCACTGTGATCCTCTATGAGATCGAGGCACCCATGGTGGCCAAAAAGGCAGAGCCGGGCCAGTTCATCATTCTGCGTGTGGATGAGAACGGCGAGCGTATCCCCATCACTATCCATGATTATGACCGCGAGAAGGGTACGGTGACCATCATCGTCCAGACCGTGGGCGCCACCACCGAAAAGCTGAGCCACAAGCAGCAGGGCGAGTGCCTGCACGATTTTGTGGGTCCTCTGGGCAAGCCCACCGAGACCGAGGGCAAGAAGAAGGTCTGCGTGGTCGGCGGCGGCGTGGGCTGCGCCATCGCGTATCCTGTGCTGAAGAAATTTCACGACTGCGGCGCCGAGGTCCACGCGGTGGTCGGCTTCAAGAGCAAGGACGTGGTCATTCTGGAGGATAAGTTCAAGGCGGTCTCCTCCGTGCTGAAGGTCTGCACCGACGATGGCTCCTACGGCCGCAAGGGTCTGGTCACCGAGGCGCTGAAGGAGCTGCTGGACGAGGGTAATGTGTACGATGAGATCTTCGCCATCGGCCCCATGGTGATGATGAAGTTCGTCTGTAAGACCACCGCGCCCTACAATATGCCCACCACCGTCTCTATGAGCCCCATCATGATCGACGGCACCGGTATGTGCGGCGGCTGCCGCCTGACCGTGGGCGGCGAGACGAAGTTCGCCTGCGTGGATGGCCCTGACTTCGACGGCCAGAAGGTGGACTGGGATCTGGCGGTGAAGCGCAACCAGATGTACCACGACTTCGAGGTGCATAAGCACGAGGAAGTCTGCAATCTGTTCAAGCAGGAGGTAAAGTAAGATGGCTGCTAAGATCAATATGCGTTTGGACAAGAACGAAATGCCCTCTCAGGACCCCAATGTCCGCAACAAAAACTTCCTGGAGGTGGCCCTGGGCTACACCGAGGAGCAGGCGCTGGACGAGGCGGCCCGCTGCCTGAACTGCAAAAACCACCCCTGCGTGGACGGCTGTCCCGTCAACGTGCGCATTCCTGAGTTTATTCAGAAGATCGTGGAGAAGGACTACGAGGGCGCCTATCAGGTCATCCATCAGACCAGCTCCCTGCCCGCCGTGTGCGGCCGCGTCTGCCCCCAGGAGAGCCAGTGCGAGATGCACTGCGTCCGCGGCAAGAAGGGCGACCCTGTGGGTATCGGCCGTCTGGAGCGCTTTGTGGCTGACTGGCACAACGCCCACAGCACCGAGGCCGCGGCGGTCCCCGCCCCCAACGGCCACAAGGTGGCTGTGATCGGCTCCGGCCCCGCGGGCCTGACCTGCGCCGGCGACCTGGCCAAGAAGGGCTATGAGGTCACGGTGTTCGAGGCGCTGCATCTGGCCGGCGGCGTGCTGGTGTACGGCATTCCCGAGTTCCGTCTGCCCAAGGCCATCGTCCAGAAGGAAGTGGACGGGTTGAAGGCCATGGGTGTCAAGGTGGAGACCAACACCGTGGTGGGCCGCACCATCACCATCGACGAGCTGATGGAGGAGTACGGCTTTGAGGCCGTGTTCATCGGTTCCGGCGCGGGCCTGCCCATGTTCATGAACATCCCCGGCGAGAACCTGAAGGGCGTCTATTCCGCCAACGAGTTCCTGACCCGTATCAACCTGATGAAGGCCTACCGCGAGGACAGCGACACGCCCATCATGGACCTGAAGGGCAAGACCGTGGCCGTGGTGGGCGGCGGCAACGTGGCCATGGACGCCGCCCGCTGCTCCAAGCGGCTGGGCGCTGAGGTGTACGTGGTCTACCGCCGCGGCATGGAGGAGCTGCCCGCCCGTCACGAGGAGGTGGAGCACGCCATTGAGGAGGGCGTCATCTTCAAGACGCTGAACAACCCCGTCCAGATCAACGGCGACGAGCAGGACTGCGTCAAGTCCATGACCTGCATCGAGATGGAGCTGGGAGAGCCGGATGCCTCCGGCCGCCGCCGTCCCGTGGAGAAGAAGGGCAGCGAGTTCGACCTGAGCGTGGACGCGGTCATCATGTCCCTGGGCACCAGCCCCAACCCGCTGATCAAGTCCACCACCAAGGGACTTGAGGTCAACAAGAAGGGCGGCATCATCGTCAACGAGGAGGGCCTGACCTCCCGCCAGGCAGTGTATGCCGGCGGCGACGCCGTGACCGGCGCGGCCACCGTCATTCTGGCCATGGGTGCCGGCAAGCTGGGCGCCAAGTCCATCGACGAGTACCTGAGCAAGTAAGTACATCGAAAAGGCCCGCTGCAAGGCGGGCCTTTTTTATGCCGGAAAGCGGTAAAATTTTACGTTCTCCTTATGGAAAGCGCCGCTGCGCTGTGGTATACTGGGAGCAGCAACAGACGGGAGGGGCCATTATGCCGAAAGACTTTATCGACTTCAACCAGAAAACAGGCTTTATCTGCGACATGGACGGCGTCATCTACCACGGGAACCGAATCCTGCCCGGCGTGGCGGATTTCATCCAGTGGCTGCATGAGGAGAACAAGGAGTATCTGTTCCTGACCAACAACAGCGGCTACACGCCCCGTGAGCTGCAGCAGAAGCTGGCCCGGATGGGACTGGACGTGCCGGAGGAGCATTTCTATACCAGTGCCCTGGCCACGGCGGCCTTCCTGAAGGACCAGGCTCCCGGCTGCTCTGTATTCGCCATCGGTGAGGCGGGGCTGCTGAACGCCCTGTACGACGCGGGCCTCACCATGAACGACGTGAACCCGGACTACGTGGTGGTGGGCGAGGGCCGCACCTATTCCCTGGATACGCTGACCAAGGCGGTGAACCTGGTCATGGCCGGTGCCAAGCTCATCGGCGCCAACTCAGACGTGTCCGGCCCCATCGAAAGCGGCATTGCTCCGGCCTGCCGCGCTCTGGTGGCCCCCATTGAAATGGCCACCGGCAAGCAGGCCTATTTCTGCGGCAAGCCCAACCCCCTGATGATGCGGACCGGTCTGCGGCTGCTGCACTGCCACTCCGCCGACGCGGTGATGGTGGGCGACCGCATGGACACCGATGTTATCTCCGGCCTGGAAAGCGGTATGTCCACGGTGCTGGTGCTCTCCGGTGTGTCCACCCGTCAGACGGTGGAGACGTATGCCTATCAGCCCAACGTCATTCTGGACGGTGTGGGCGACATCGCCCGTCTGGCCCGTAAAAACAAAAAATAGGCGCTACGGCCCGAGGGCCGGGAATGAAAAGAAGTGACCGCGGAAGCGGTCACTTCTTTTCATTCGTTTTCCAGCAGCAGGGTGTATGTCTCGCCAGCCACGGCGAACACGCGCTCCACATCGGTGTCCATCTGCTCCAGCAGCGGCCCCGATGCCTCGTAGTCCACGCAGGTGCCGCAGGAGGCGCTGAGCTTGCGGGGCACCGGCATCATCCGGGCCCGGACCCCCGCCGCCGTCAGGCGCTGGCAGGTCAGCAGGGCGGACAGATGGGTGTGGAACGTGGCGATGTAGCGGCTCATTTGGACAGGGACAGACGGAAGTCCTGACCCTCCGGCGCCACGGCGACCTTGTAGCCGCTGTTTTCGGCAAACCGGGTGACATTCTCCACAGAGCACTGGTTGTCCACCAGCACCTCCAGGGCGGCGGGGGCGTCGGCCTTTACGGCCTTCTGCACCATCACCACGGGCATGGGGCAGGAATAACCTCTTGCGTCAACAGTCATTGCGATGTTCCTCCTTTACTTGGCGGCCTCAACAGGCGCGCTGACAGCCTTGGGCATATTCCACAGGGACACACCCAGCATGATGAGGATACCCAGGCACACGGCTGCTTTGCCGTTGTTGGACAGACCACCCACCACGATCTCCTTGGCCTCGTTCATGGCATCGGCGTTGCCGGCCAGACCGAAGTTGTGGGCAAAGGCCGCGCCCACGATCATGCCGAACACGGTCACGGCGCTGTCGCCGTTGCCCTCGCCGGCCAGGATCAGCTGACGTAGGGGGCAGCCGCCCAGCAGCACGCTGCCCCAGCCCACCAGAACCATGCCCAGCAGGTTCCACAGCTGGCTGCTGTGGGCGATGGGCTGCAGTTCAAAGCCCAGCTTGAAGCTGCCGGTGATCAGGCTGCCCGCCAGGACGACCGCAAAGATGGCCACGAAGCCGTACAGCAGCTTAAAATCCTTGAACAGCATGGCGTCGCGGATACCGCCCACCATGCACAGGCGGGCGCGCTGGGCCAGAGCACCTACCACCACGGCGATCAGCAGTGCAGCCAGCATGGGCGCGTGCTTGGAGCCGGGGCCCTCCTCACTGAACTTGAACAGGCTGGGCACGGCGATGACCAAGATCAGCAGGCCGGTCATCACGATGGGCAGCACGCCGCCCTCGCCCTTCCCAACGGGATAGGCACGCTTCAGGGAAAAGCCGCGCTTGAGGAACTGGATGCCGATGAAGATGCCCAGGGTGAAGCCCACCAGGCCCACCACGGCGTTCAGGTCACCGCCGCCGATACGCAGGACCATCCGCAGGGGGCAGCCCAGGAAGGCCAGCGCGCCGATCATGACGAAGGCGCCCAGCACGAAGCGTGTGGCGGGGGAGGAGCCTGCCTTGGCCCGGAATTCCTTAGTGGCCACGGACATGACGAACGCGCCCAGCACCAGACCGATGATCTCCGGTCGGACGTACTGCACCTTGGCTGCGCTGTGCATACCCACCGCGCCGGTGATGTCCCGCAGGAAGCAGGCGATGCAGAAGCCCATGTTGGCGGGGTTGCCCAGATGGGTCAGCACCAAAGCGGCCAGACCGACCACCGCGCCGGCGATGACCACGATCCAACTTACTTTTTTCATGTGATGTGTCTCTCCTTTGCGTTATTTCTTTTTAAGAATAGCGATGCCATTATACGACACTGTACCGGAAAAGTCAAGACCGTGACAAACGTCACTTTCTGTGGTATGATGGGTCACGAGCTGTGAGGAGGTGCCTGTATGGACGCCATTTATCTCGATAACGCCGCCACGTCGTTCCCCAAGCCGGTAGGGGTCAGCGACCGGATGAAATACTATCTGGACTGCGTGGGGGCCAACGTGAACCGGTCCGTGTATACCGCCGCCCAGGAGGCGGGGCTGGTGACGCTGACACTGCGGCAGCGGCTGGCCCGGCTGTTCGATTTCCCGGAGCCGCCTACCCACGTTATCCTGACGCCGGGCGCTACGGCGGGGCTGAATATGATCATCTCCGGCCTTCTGCGTCCCGGCGACCACTGCATCGTCAGCAGCATGGAGCACAACGCGGTCATGCGGCCGCTGCTGCGCCTGCCGGGAGTGGCGGTCAGCCGCGTTCCCTGTGACGCCGAGGGCTTCGCGGATCTGGACGCCCTGCCGGGGCTGTTCCGGGAGGATACGAGACTGGTCATCATGGCCCACGGCTCCAATGTCTGCGGCGCGGTACAGGACGCGGCAGCTATCGGCCGTATCTGCGCGGAAAAGGGCGTGCCCTTTGCACTGGACGCCGCCCAGACGGCGGGACACCTCTCCGTGGACTTTCAGGCTTTCGGCCTTAGTGCCATGGCGGTACCGGGCCACAAGGGGCTGCTGGGCCCCGGCGGCGTGGGCGCGCTGCTGCTGCGGGACGATTTCGCCCAAAAGCTGACGCCCCTGATCGCCGGCGGCACCGGCAGTGCCTCGGACAGCGAGTACCTGCCCCCCTATCTGCCGGACCGGTTTGAGTCCGGTACGGCCAATCTCCCCGGCTGCTACGGCTGGGAGGCGGCCCTGCGCTTTATTGAGGAGACGGGTGTGGATGCCCTGCGGCAGCACGAGAGGGCGCTGTGCGCCCGGTTTCTGGACGGTCTTGCGGATATTTCCGGGGTCCGACTGGTGGGTCCCCGGAATATGGACCGTCGGGTGGGCGTCATCTCCGTGGACTTCCTGCGCCGCGACAACGCCGAGATGGCCTATGCGCTGGAAGCGCAGTACGGCATCCTGACCCGCTGCGGCCTGCACTGTGCGCCCTCGGCTCACAAAACGTTGGGGACGTTTCCCCGGGGCACTGTGCGGTTTTCGCTGGGCTGGGCCAGCACGGAAGCGGACGTGGACGCGGCACTGGCGGCCATACGGGCCTTGGCATAAATTAAACCGGGCGGCACTGCCGCCCGGTTTTTGGTTATCGCAGAAGAATACGCTTGCCGCCGTGATATTCGCCCACGGTGCCGATGCGCTGGGCGCTGGGCACTACCGGTGTCAGCTCCGCCAGCAGTGCGTCCGCGTCCGCAGGGTCTACGGCCATCAGCAGGCCGCCAGAGGTCTGGGGGTCAAACAACAGGTCCTGTACGGCCAGCTCGGTGGTGCCCACGTCCACACCGGCTTCGGCGAAGCTGCGGTTGCGGTACATACCGGCGGGCAGCACGCCCATCCGGGCGAATTCCAGTGCCTCCGGGATCAGGTCGATGGCGGACACGTCGATATGCAGTGCCACGTCGCTGCCCTGGGCCATCTCGAAGCCGTGGCCCATCAGACCGAAGCCGGTCACGTCGGTGCAGGCGTGGACCCGATAGCGGACCATCACGTCCCGGGCGGCCTTGTTCAGGGTGGTCATCATCCGGTTCATGAAGTCCACCGTCTCTTTCGTCAGCAGGTCGGCCTTCCCGGCGCTGGTCAGCACGCCGATGCCGATGGGCTTGGTCAGTAACAGCACGTCGCCGGGCCGCGCGGCGGAATTGGTGAGCATTTTGTCCGGGTGAACAAAGCCGGTCACGGCCAGGCCGTATTTCGGCTCATCGTCCAGGATGCTGTGACCGCCGGTGATCAGGGCCCCGGCCTCGTAGACCTTGTCATAGCCGCCCCGAAGAATGTCATGCACGGCCTCCTTCGGCATATCCTCCGGCACGGCCATGATGTTCAGACACAGCTTCGGCTCGCCGCCCATGGCATACACGTCGCTGAGGGCGTTGGTGGCGGCGATCTGCCCGAACAGGTACGGGTCGTCGGCGATGGGGGGGAAGAAGTCCACCGTCTGCACCAGGGCCAGCTCGTCGCTGATCTTATACACGGAGGCGTCGTCGCTCTTGTCGAAGCCCACCAGCAAATTGGGGTCGTGGTGCACGCGGATGCCCTCCAGCAGTTGGGCCAGTACGCCCGCGCCCACCTTGGCGCCGCAGCCGGCGCACTTGGTCAGCTTAGTCAGCTTGATGTTCTGTTCTTCCATGACTTGTCTCCTATCGCAGTGCACCGGTCAGGTGCAGTATGGCCTCCAGCGCGCCGCCGCCAACGGCCAGCGCCTTGTCCGAGGCAGTGGTGCAGTATTCCGGTTGGCACCGTGGGTCCACGTCGCCGGATTTCATCCCCCGGTGTACCGGTGTGCCGCTGGGCAGGATACCCCGCACCACGCCGCCGATGGTGCATTTCATGGGCTGGCCGTTCACGGTCCCGGCGATGTCACCGGGCTGCACCTCGTCACCGATGTCCAGTATCCGGGTGAAGATGCCGTCCGCCGGGGCGCGAAGCACGCGCTCACCGGCGTAGCCGCCGATGAGGCCGGGGATGTTGGTGTTGGGCAGGGCGCTGCCCTGATAGATGGCGCGCCCCAGGGTGTGGCCGCGCATGGTCTCCACTACCGCGTGGCAGTCCTCTCCGGCGGTGAAGCCGGGCCCGATGCCTACCACCACGGGGGCGTCGGTGATGCGGGTGCCCAGATTGCGCTTGGCCAGTATGGCGTCCACCAGGGCATCCGGGTGCAGCTGCTCACGGCACAGGCACTCCGGGTCGGGGAGGACGGGTACCGCACCCTGCGCCAGCAGGGACAGCGCCTGCGCCGGGCTGTCGGCGCGGACGGCCCGCACGTCCTCCACCACCGTTTCGCCGTCGGTGATGGCGGGGGAGAAGCACACCGTCCGCCGTATGGCGGTGGGGCGGGGCAGGTCGGTCATGACCACCTGTATCCCTGTGCGGTACAGCCGCAAAGCGATGCCGGTGGCAATGTCGCCTGCGCCGCGTATCAAAACAAGCATAGCTAACCATCCTTTCGTTATCCGTACAATAACACAACGAGAGAGGGTTGTCAACAAAGCCCCGTTGACGGGGGGACGCAGGTCTGGTAAAATAGACCCACGAAAGGAAAGAAGGTGCTTCAGTGAACGACAACATCATCGTCCATATCACCGCCCGCCTGTTCGCGGAGGAAAAGTGCTACGGTCCCGGGGTTCACCGGCTGTTGGGCGCGGTGGCGCAGAACCATTCCCTGCGCGCGGCCGCGGCCTCCATGAACATGGCGTATTCCAAGGCGTGGAGCATCGTCCGGGCGGCGGAGCAGGGCTTCGGCTGCAAACTGCTCCGGTCCACTATCGGTGGCTCCGGCGGCGGCGGCGCGCAGCTTACCGACGAGGCCCGACAGATCATGGAGGCCTATGACGCGTACTGCCGAAAGCTGGGTGCCTACGGACAGGAGCTGTTTCGGGAATTGTTCGGCTTCTGCACAGAGAAATAAAAAGGCCGCCCATCCGGGCGGCCTTTTTGCGGGCATCAAATGGTGGGCATCTCCATGCCCAGGCGGCGGTACATGGTCTTTTTCACCGCCTTGAGAATGTTCTCATATCCGGTGCAGCGGCACAGGTGACCGGAGAGCAGCTTGCGGAGCTCCGCATCGGAGTAGAGCTTGCCGCTGTCCAGGATCTCCACGGCAGTCATCAGAAAGCCGGGGGTGCAGAAACCGCACTGGATGGCGGACTCCTCCATAAAGGCCTGCTGGATGTCGCTGGGCTCACCGTCGGGGCTGAGCAAGCCCTCCAGTGTGCGGATGTGCTTGCCGTCGGCCCACACGGCCAGATAGATGCAGGAGTTGAACGTCTCGCCGTCGATGAGGACGGTGCAGGCACCGCACTCGCCTACCTCGCAGCCCTTTTTCACGGAGGTCAGGTGATAGTCATTGCGGAGCATATCGGTCAGGCTGGCGCGAACGTCCACCATCTTCTCTACGTCCTTGCCGTTGATATTGCAGCGGATCAGCTTATACTGCTTGCTCATGCCAGCTCACCTCCTGCCAGCTCAATGGATTTTACGAGACAGCGCTTGGCGATCTCCACGGCGATGTGCTGCCGGAAGGCCTTGCTGGCGCGCCAGCTGTCACGGGGGTTGATATCGTCCAGGATGGCGTGGGCAAAGGTCTCCACCGTCTCCTCGGTCAGGGGCTTGCCCTGGGCTGCCGCTTCAGCGCTGGCACACCGCAGGGGCACGGGGCCGGCTACGCCGTAGGCGATGCGGGCGCGCTCAATGGTCTTCCTGTTCTCGCTGAGCCGGACGTTGACGCTGCACCCCAGGGTGGCGATGTCCATGGCGTTCCGCATGGCGTACTTGATGTAGTGGCCATAGCAGCGGTCATAGCTCTCCTTGGGGATAAGGATGGCGGTCTGAATTTCGCCGTCCTCTGCGCGGATGTCCACCTTGCCGGCCTTGATATAGAACTCATGGATGGGCAGGCGGCGGACGCCGTTTTTACCGGTCAGCTCCACGATGGCATCCCATGCGTGGAGGGTGGAGGAGGAGTCGGCGGAGGTCACGCCGTTGCAGGTGTTGCCGCCGATGGTGCCGATGTTGCGGATCTGGGGGCCGCCCACCATATCCACGGCCTCACCCAGCACGTTGATATACTGCTGGATGATGGGGTCGCGGGTAATGTGGGAGAAGCTGGTCAGACTGCCGATGCGGATGTTCTCGTCGGCGTCAATGGTGATGCCGCGCAACTCGTCCAGCCCGTAGATGGAGATCAGCTCCGCACCGGCGCGCTTGCCCTCGCGCATCTGCACCAGTACGTCGCTGCCGCCGGCGATGATCTGGGCTTCCGGATGCTCCAGACGGAGGGCCACCGCGTTTTCCACGCTGGAGGCCTCGTATAAGGCTTTCATATCATACATGGCTTAGTTGCCCTCCTTTTCATTCCAGCTGTCGTGAATCAGGCCCGCCTTGCTGAACTCGGCGAACAGCACGTGGGGCGTGATGGGTGTGCAGTCGATGGCCACGCCGGTGGCGTTGAGAATGGCGTTGCGGATGGCCGGCGCGCCGGAGCAGGCCGGCGGCTCACCCAGAGCCTTGGTGCCGAAGGGGGAGGTGGGCTCGGGATTCTCCACGAACTGCGCCTCCAGATGGGGGTGATCCATAAAGGTGGACAGCTTGTAGTCCAGCAGATTGTTGTTCAGGGGCTTGCCGGTCTTTTCATCGAACAGCAGCTGCTCGCTCATACCGTAGCCGATGGCCATGGACATACCGCCGTGGACCTGGGCCTCCGCCAGGGCGGGATTGATAAGACTGCCGCAGTCGTGAACGTTGATGATCTTGTTCAGCTTGACCTTGCACAGGGCGATGTCTACCTCCACATCGGCGAAGGTACAGCCGAAGGAGTAGGCGTTGTTGCGGATGGTGTAGGTGGATTCGGCGGTGATATGCTCGCTGTCCGCCGCGTTGTACTGGGCGGTCATGGCCAGCTCACTCAGGCTTATGAGCACCGCGCCGTCCTGCTTGCGGACGATATTGCCGTCCACGATATCCATATTATCCACGGCCTGACGGGTCAGCTTGGTGGCGTAGGCCAGGATCTTCTGCCGCAGCAGGGTGGCGGTCTGGCGGATGGAGAAGCCGGCCACATAGGTCTGGCGGCTGGCGTAAGCGCCCAGGCCGGTGGGGGTGATGTCCGTATCCTGGCAGGAGACCACGCGGACGTCCCTGTAGCTCTTCAGGCCCACGGCCTCGGCGGTCATCTGGGCGTAAGCGGTATCGGCGCCCTGGCCGATCTCCGTCTCACCGCACTGCATGGTGACGGTGCCGTCCAAATTCAGCAGCATACGGTTGCTGGAGGTCTCCAGCGAGATGGGATAGACGGCGGTGTTGTACCAGAACGCCGCCACGCCGATACCCCGGCGGATATTGCCGGTATCCTTGGCGTACTCGGCTTTCTTTTTGTCGTACTCTATGTATTCCTTGCCCTTTTCCAGACAGTCGCGGAAGGAGTCGTAGTAGTTGGTGTTGCCGGAGAAGCCGTCGTGGAAGCCCTTGGGCATGATGTACTTCATGCGGTACTCCAGCGAATCCATGCCCACAGCCTTGGCGCACTCGTCAATGTTGGCATCGTCGGCAAAGGAGGCCTGAGGCATGCCGTAGCCGCGCATGGCGCCGGCCACCGGGCGGTTGGTGTATACCGTCCAGGCGTCGCCCTCGAAGTTGTCGCAGGGGTAGATCTGGGGGAAGGAGCCCATGGCCTTGGCCACGATGGAGTGGCCGTGGGAGGCGTAAGCGCCCTGGTTGGAGAAGCACTCTACCTTCCGCGCGGCAATGGAGCCGTCCTTGTGCAGCCAGGTGACGATGTGGAAGCGGATGGCGTGGCGCACGCGGTTGGAGACGAACGTCTCCTCCCGGGTGCAGTCGATACGGACGCAGCGGCCGCCCACCTGCGTGGTGCACCAGGCGCACAGGGGCTCATACAGGGCGTCCTGCTTGTTGCCGAAGCCGCCGCCGATGTAGGGCTTGATGATCTGAATGTCCGCCCAGGGACGGCCCAGGGCCTGGCCCACGATGCGGCGGATGATATGGGGGATCTGGGTGGACGCCACCACGACGATACGGCCGTTTTCCTCATAGGCAAAGCAGCCGTGGTTCTCGATGTGGCTGTGCTGCACGGTAGGCGTGTCGTACCAGCCCTCCACCTTGATGAGCCCCGGCTCCTGAATGGCAGCCTGATAGTCGCCCTTGCGGATATCGGAGTGCTTGAGGATGTTGTTGGGATAGCCCTCGTGGAGCTGGGGCGCGCCGGGCTCCATGGCCTTCTGCACGTCCAGCACGAAGGGAAGCTCCTCATACTCTACCACCAGCGCGCGGACGCCCTGCATAGCGGACACCTCATCCTCGGCGATGACCACGGCGATATCATCGCCGTAGTAGCGCACATGGCGGTTCAGCAGGTTGCGGTCGGCCACGTCCTGATGGCCGGGATCCATGGACCAGGGATGACCCGCCGTGGGGAAGCAGTGCTCCGGCACGTCGAAACAGGTCAGCACCTTCACCACGCCCTCGATCGCCTCAGCCGCGGACGTGTCAATGGACTTGACGTAGCCGTGGGCGATAGTGGCGTGCTTGATGCGGGCATACAGCGCGCCCGCAGGCATACGGTCCTCGTAGTATTTTGTCCGCCCGGTGGCCTTGTCAAAGGCGTCCACACGGATCTCGCTCTTTCCCACCTTACTCATAGTAGGCAGCCTCCTGTTGCAAAACTTGGAAATGTCGTCTATATTTTTTGCTAATGATACATATTCACGAAAATTATAGCACGGGACAGGGGAAATGTACAGCGAAAGCGTGATTTTATTTTCGGAATAACGATACGGCGAAGCTTGACGGGGCATACTGAAGCTGATACACTGGAACACACGAAAGAGGGTGGTTTGCATGGCGGAGCTGCGGATCGGCTGCCTGGTCATGGCGGCGGGCAGCGGCAGCCGCTTCGGGCGCAATAAGCTGGAGGCTGTGGTGGACGGAAAAAGTCTGCTGCGCCGTTCGCTGGAGGCGGTGCCGGCGGAGGAATTCGCGCAGGTGACGGTGGTGACGCAGTACGATGCCGCCGCGGTACTGGCAGAGGAATTCGGCTTCACGGTGGTGCGGAACGACCGACCGGAGGACGGCCTGAGCCGCACGGTGCGTCTGGGCACCGAGGCCATGGCCGGCTGCGACGCTATTTTGTATCAGGTGGCGGATCAGCCGCTTCTGGAGCAGGACACCGTGCGGCGGGAGATCGAATATTTCCGGACGCATCCGGACCATATCGTGGGCCTGGCCCATAACGGCGTGCGGGGCAACCCGTGCATCTTTCCCCGGAGGTTTTTCCCGGAGCTGATGGCGCTGGAGGGCGATGTGGGCGGCAACGTGGTCATCCGCGCACACCCGGAGGAGCTGCTGCTGTATGAGACGTCCGCGGCGGAGCTGCGGGACGTGGACACGGTGAAGGCGCTGGCCGCGGTACAGGAGGACAGACAGATATGAAAAGAGCACCCCTTTGGGGTGCTCTTTTACGTTTATTTCTTGGGTGCGTAGGGGGTGTTCTTCAGCGGCAGACTGAATTCCCGTTCGCCGGTGAGGCGGTAGTAGGCGTCGGCAATGGCAGGGGCGGTGGGGATGGAGGTGATCTCACCGATGCCGATGGCACCGCCGGCCACATTCAGGCCGGGCTTCTCCACCACGATGGCATGGATCTCCGGCGGGATCTGGTTGGCGCGGAACAGGCCCAGCATACCGTATTTGGCGGTGGGCTTGCAGTTCTCGTCGATGGGGTATTTCTCCGTCAGCGCGTAGCCCATGGACATGACCACGCCGCCCTCGATCTGACCCTCTACGCTCAGGGGGTTCACGGCCTTGCCCACGTCATGGGCGGCCACCATCTTCTTGATGCGGCCCGTCTCCTTATCCAGAATACACATCTGGGTGGCGTAGCCGTAGGCCACGTGGCTGACGGGGTTGGGTACGTCGGCGCCCAGCGGGTCGGTCTTGGCCAGATACTCGCCGTAGAACTCCGTGCCCTTCAGGTCGGCAAGGGATTTGCCGGCGTCCAGCTCGACTTTCAGCTTTTCGCAGGCGCGGCGTGTAGCCTCGCCGGTGACCAGGGTCTGGCGGGAGCCGGAGGTGTCGCCGGAGTCGGGGGCGATCCAGGTGTTGCTGCGCTCGTAGACGATATCGTCCCGGTGCAGCCCGGTGTTGGTGACCACCACCTGCACCAGCACGGTGCCCAGTCCCTGGCCGATGCAGCTGGCGCCGGAGTAGATGTGCACCTTGCCGTCGCCCTCCACGATGAGCTTGCAGCGGCCCCAGTCGGGGATGCCCACGCCTACGCCGGCGTTCTTCATGGCGCAGGCGATACCCACCGGATCGCCGTTTTTCACCGCCTCGTCATAGGCGGGCTTGATGGCCTCCAGTGTCTCTACCAGACCGGTGGAGTCATCCACGATCTGGCCGTTGGGCAGCACACCGCCGGGGCGAATGGCGTTGCGGTAGCGGATCTCCCAGGGGGAGATGCCCACCAGGTCGGCCATCTGGTTCAGCAGCGTCTCGGTGCAGAAGCAGGTCTGGGTGACGCCGAAGCCCCGGAAAGCGCCGGCGGGGGGATTGTTGGTGTAGTAGGCGCGGCCCTCGATCTCGAAGTTCTCGTAGGCATAGGGACCGGCGGCGTGGGTGCAGGCGCGTTCCAGCACGGGGCCGCCCAGAGAGGCAAACGCGCCGGTGTCGGATACCACGCTGGCCTTGACACCCTGAATGATGCCGTTTTCGTCGCAGCCCATGGTGAAGTCCATATCCATGCTGTGGCGCTTGGGATGGACGAGGATGGATTCCTGGCGGCTGAGCTTGAACTTGACGGGCCGGCGGCTCAGATAACACAGCAGCGCGGCGTGGTGTTGGACGGACATATCCTCCTTGCCGCCGAAGCCGCCGCCCACCAGGCAGTTCTGCACCTGGCAGTGGTCGTAGTCCACGCCCAGCATGGACGCGCACTCATGCATGGTGGTGTGGGCACTCTGGTCAGTGGTCAGCAGCTTTACGCCGCCGTTGTCCAGCGGCAGCGCCACGCAGCACTCCGGCTCCAGGAAGGCGTGCTCCGTCCACGGGGTGGAGAAGTGCTGGGTCAGCACATATTTGGCGTTTTTGATAGCGCCCTCGGCATCGCCGCGGGAGACGTGCTTGTAGGCCTGGACGTTGCTCTCCTCCTCGTCGAACACCAGTGGCGCGCCGGGGGCGGCGGCCTCGGCGGGGTCATGGACGGCGGGCAGGACTTCGTACTCCACCTTCACCAGCTTCTTGGCGGCCTCCACCGTCTCCTGATCCACGGCGCAGACCAGTGCCACACTGTCGCCCAGGTAGTGTACCAGCTCGCCCACGCCGATCAGGGTGGGCTGATCCTTCTTCAGATGGCCCACGTTGACCTTGCCGGGGATATCCTTCTGCGTGGCTACGCAGAGCACGCCGGGCAGCGCTTCAGCTTCGCTGGTGTCGATGGACAGCACACGGGCGCGGGCGTACTGGCTGCGGACCGCGCCGCCGTAGCACATACCGTCCACATAAATGTCATCAGGGTACTGGCCATAGCCCTGCACCTTCTCGGCCACGTCCAGTCGGTGGACGCGGCTGCCCATCTGCCAGTCGTCGGCGGAGGGGGCGGGCAGCTTGCCCTCGCGGAATATCTTAGCCGCCAGCAGGATGCCGTCGATGATCTTCACGTAGCCAGTGCAGCGGCAGATATTGTTGCGGATGGCGAAGGCGGCCTCCTCGCGGGTGGGATCGGGGTTCACGTCCAGCAGCCCCTTGGCGGAGATGACCATGCCGGGGATGCAGAAGCCGCACTGCACCGCGCCGGCCTCGCCGAAGGCGAAGGTGTAGACCTGCTTTTCCCAGTCGCTGAGCCCCTCTACCGTGAGGATGGTCTTGCCCTCCAGCTTGTCCGTCTGGGGGATGCAGGCCTTGGTGGGCTTGCCGTCGATGAGGACGTGGCAGGTGCCGCAGGCACCCTCGCTGCATCCGTCCTTTACGGAGGTCAGGTGCAGCTCGTCACGCAGAAAGCGGATGAGCTTCTGGTTCTTTTCCACAGTGACGGACTTGCCGTTCACGGTAAATGTCGCCATAGTGTATCTCTCCTTTGCGCCCGGCCGGGCTTATCTCTGGTATTTGCAGAAATTATAGCACGGGAACGACGGAAAAACAAGGTGAGAACCGCCGCATTTTGTCCAAGGCGTGATAGTATATCGAGAATATCGGACAAAAAGAAAGGAGCCGCCCAAGGCGGCTCCTTCAAACAAAAGCTTTCTTACGTCTCCAGCACCGGAAGCATGATCTGCAGCAGAAACTGGCCCTGCCGGGCGGAAAACACGCACAGCCCGCCGTTGCGCTGGGCGATGGCCTGGATGCTGCGGCATCCGTAGCCGTGCCCTTCCCGGTCACTGACAGGCAGGCCGTCCCGCATGGCTATCGGTCCGGCGCAGGGATTGCGTATCTCGATGAGAAGCTTGTTCTGCCGCACACCGCAGTACAGGGAGATCTGCTTCCGGTCGGCGGGCAGGTCCGCCACGGCGTGCAGGGCGTTTTCCAGACCGTTGCTCAGCAGGGAGCACAGCTCCGTGTCCGAAATGGCTACATCGTTGGGCAGCGAGGCGTCCACGGTCAGCACGGCGCCCTGCCGCTGGGCTTTGTCGGTGAAGGAGGAGCACAGCAGGTTCACCAGATGATTTTCGCAGAAGCGGCGGGGCGTGATGGCCTCGATATCCGCCTGGACCTTTTTGATATACGCTGCCGCCTCGTCCGGCCGTTCCGCGGACAGCAGACCGTCCAGCATATTCAGGTGGTGGCGCATATCGTGCTGATAGACGGCGGTCTGGGTCTCCAGCCGGTGAAGGGAGTCCATCTCAGACTGGGATTGCTCCAGCTCCGCCTCCAGCATGGAGCGCTGCATCTCCGCGTCGGTGCGCCGCTGCGACTGCAGGTGAAAGGCGGGCAGAAACAGCACATAGAACGTCACCAGCACCGTGGGCAGAAACTCATTCAGCGCCTGAATGCCGGAATAGAGTGCATCGGAGTAGATCGTGGTGGCATAGTCGAAAATATAATAGGTGACGGGCAGGCTGCCGAACAGCAGCAGCGCCGCCGTTGAGGAGGTCATGGTGTTATAGGCCGCGGCCACGAAAAAGCGGCGCAGGAGATAATACATCACCGGCATCAGCAGGATATAGACCAGCTCGGCGGCCAGCGTGCTCTGCGTCAGCGCCTCCACGGCGATGCGTCCCCAGCGGGGCGGCTGGCAGCACAGATACGCGGTGCAGGTGCTGACAATGGCTACGCCCACCGATTTTTTCATAAACAAAATCAGGATCAGCACCAACGGCACATGGATGACCAGCGGGTAGAGCTGCTTTACCGTTCGTTCGCCCAAAAGCACCAGCCCCAGTCCCTGCATCAGCAGGAACAGCAGGCACAGCAGCGTCAGCAGGTACTTCTGCTGCCGGGAGACATAGCCGCCGGTGGAGAGATCCGCGCTGAGCGCCAGTCCATAGACCAGCACCAGCACATAGCAGAATATATCCAGCGCGGACTGCATAGATAAATCAAACATATTATGCGTCCCTCCCGGAAAACAGCAGGGCCAGATAGTCCTTTTGCAGCTGGCCGTACAGCAGGCGGGACACGGGCACGTTATGGCCGCTGAAGGTGATGACCCCGGCGGGGGAGAGCTTTTCGGCCTGGAGCATATTGACGATGTAGGACCGGTGGACCCGCATGAACTCCGGGCGGGCCAGCAGCGCCCCTTCATACTCGCGCATGGAGGCCGCCACCTCATAGACAGTGCCGTCGGCCATGTTGAAGAACAGGTGTTTGCCGTTGACCTCCACATAGCTCAGCTGGGAAAAGGGCAGGCGCACCAGCATACCGTTGGATTTGACGGTCAGGCCGTCCTGCGGCTTCTGATCCCGCAGATACAGCTTGTCCAGCACCGGATAGAGCAGCTTGGCATTGATGGGCTTGAGCAGATACTCCGCCGCCCGGACGCCGTAGCTTTCGTAGGCGAAGCCGGGAGAGGTGGTGAGAAAGATGATGTCCGCCGCCGCGTCGAAGGAACGGATCTCCCGCGCGGCGTCCATGCCGGTCATGCCGGGCATCAGCACGTCCAGCAGATACAGGGTGAAGCGCTCGGCGCGGGCAGCGTCCAGCAGCTGGCCGCCGCTGCGGAAAGTCTGAAAGCGGACATCGGAGCGCCGGTCGGACTGCCAGGCCTGCAAAAGCGCCGTGAGCTTTTCCAGCTCCTCAATCTGATCATCACATACCGCGATATACATGGCGCCGCCTCCTTGTGCTTTTCTTGTGCTTCACGCGGCTTTATTTTATCATAAGAAAATGGAATTGTCACCGCAAATTTTGCATTTCACGGGCGTGTGTACGCATTTCGCGGCATATACATCCCCAAACTCCTCCACATCTGGTACGATGTCCTTCGCAGGGACCACTGTGCCCTGCGGAAGGGGGCGTTTGCGTATGAAATGGATCATCTGGCTCGTGGCGATCGCCAGCACTTCAGCGCTTGTCGCCCTGTGGTTCTGGGAGGTCCGCCGTCTGCTGCGTCAGCACCGGAGCATGGTAGAGAGCGCCCGGTGCCAGCTGGCCGCTTTTGAAAAGCGGGCGGCAGAGGCTGCGGGCAATGCTGATGTGGCGGAGGTCCTGCGGCGCAGCGAGAGCATTTACCGGCAGGCCGCCGGCAACTACAACGAGACACTGCATCGGCCATGGATCTATATTCCCGGGCGGCTGATGGGCTTCCACTATGAGGAGGCCGCGAAGGTCCCCGGCCGGGTACATATATAGATGAACAGGAAAGAGAAGCAACAAAAACCATTGGGAGGGTATTGTTATGCGCGATGAAATGAAACGGACGATGTTTGAACTGTTCGGCGTGGGCAGCGAGGATGACAAGGTGCTGGCCGCCGGCGGCAAAAAGCCTGTCGCAAAGCCGGAGCCGGTAAAGACCGCGCCGGTGCAGGCGCCGGCACAGCCTGTGGTGAAGGCCAAGGCCGCCAGCTATCTGGCTGCGGGTACTTCACTGGAGGGAACGCTGCGCTCTGACGGCGATGTGGAGATCGCCGGAGCATTCAAGGGCGAGGTCATTACCACCGGCACGGTGACGCTGCGCTCGGTCATCCAGAGCAATATCACCGCCGGCAGCCTGAACCTCATCGGCTGTACGCTGACCGGTGATGTAAAGGTCACGGGCACCGTTACCGTCAGCGAGGATTCTCAGGTGACGGGTAACATCAACGCCAAGGAGCTGCTGTGCGCCGGTAAGGTCAACGGCGATCTGGAGATCACCGGCGGCACTACCCTGGAGGAGAAGGCGCAGATCAGCGGCGGCCTGGTGACGGGCACTCTGGCGGTGGTCAAGGGCGCGGTCATCCGCGGCGGCGTGGAGATCAAGGCATTCTCCGGCCCGGCCAAGCAGGAGCCCAAGCAGGAGCACAAGCAGGAGCACAAGGCCAACTGACTGCGATCATGTGATCGGCGGCCGTGCAGCGGACGCTGGTACAGGAGGTATATATTATGGGCCCGTTCAGCAACAATATCCAGTATGCCGGCGGTTTCATTGAGCAGGAGGACGGCCCGGTTATGATCGCCATGCTGGACGGCGTCGGCATGAATGGCCTGTATTTCCGCCTGTATATGGGCGAGTAAGCTGTGATAAAAAAGGAGCACCCGGCCGGGTGCTCCTTTTTGCTTTTTTATTCTTTCGCCTCGTCCGCGTCCTCTGTTTGAGGCAGCAGCGTTACCTCCGCCGCATTCACCTGATGGTCCAGAATGGAGGTCACATGGATCCGCATCCCCTCAGCCTCCAGCGTAATGTCCTGCGGGCCGTCGTCGGGTATCATGCCCAGCGCGTCGAACACCAGGCCGGTCAGGGTGTCATGCTCCTCCTGGTCCAGCTCGATGCCAAGTGCGTCCTCCAGATCGTCCAGCTCTACGTTGCCGGTGATGACCAGAGAGCCATCCTCCCGCTTTTCGATGCGGGGCTCATCATCGTCCGGGATGTTGCTGTCGTCGCTGCCCAGGTCGCCCACCAGCTCCTCAACCAGGTCGTTCAGCGTCACGATGCCCACCATGCCGCCGTACTCGTCCAACACCACGGCCAGGGGATTGCCGGTACGCTTCATGTTGCGGAACAGGGCGTCGGCCTTAATGGTCTCCGGCACGAAGTACGGCGTGCGGACGGCGCCGGCCATTACGCTCTCCCGGCTCTTATCCGCCAGACGGAAGTACTCCTTGGCGTTCAGAATGCCCACCACATTGTCCGCACTGTCCTCGCACACGGGGTAGCGGGTGTGCCGCGTGTTGTGGATGGTCTCGGCCCAATCGTCCATGGTGTCGTCCAGCCACAGCAGATCCACGTCCGTGCGGTGGGTGGCGATCTCCTCGGCGGTCAAGTCGTCAAACTCAAAGACATTCTGGATGAACTCCTTTTCCTCATGGTCGATGCCGCCGTGCTCGCTGCTGGCGTCCACCATCATGCGGATGTCCTCCTCGCCCACCTGCTCCTCGGCCTCGTTGGGATCAATGCCCAGCAGCCGCAGTATGCCGTTGGTAGACGCGCTCAGCAGCCACACAATGGGCGCGAACAGCTTGGAGATGACAGTGATGAGACCGGAGATGTTCAGCGCTACCTTCTCCGACTGCTTCATGGCAATGCGCTTGGGCACCAGCTCGCCGAACACCAGCGTGAAGAAGGACAGGATCAGCGTGATCAGGATCACCGCCAGCGTGTTCAGCGTGGCGGGCGGGATCGCTACGCCCAGCCCCACCAGCCAGTCCACCAGCGGGTCGGAGAAATTCTCCGCCGCGAAGGCGCTGCCCAGAAAGCCCGCCAGGGTGATGGCTACTTGAATAGTGGCCAGGAATCTGGCCGGCTGGGCCGTCAGCCGGCTGAGCCGCCTGGCCTTCCGGCTGCCCTCCGACACCATTTTGCTCAGCTTCACCTCATTCACCGAAAGTACGGCGATCTCCGCGCAGGCGAACACGGCGTTCAGGGCGATAAGCACCACCTGTAAAAGCAATAACCAACCTATTGAGGTATCCAAATTTTGTCTCCTTTCCCGGGCTCCGCTGTTTTCGCGGAGCGCCTTCTCTCGCTTTTTGCGCGATGTAAAAAGCGCAAAAGACACGGCCTGTGTGCCTCGCGCACAGGTCATGTCTCACGTCATTCTCTGTTGTTCTGATCTCGTTCAGGGCAAGAGTCGCTGCCGGCTGTGTCCATCCTGTGATAGAACCTCCCTGTATTTTTGGTTATGTTTTATTATACAGATGTGTAGGGGATATGTCAATATGACCGGAGGGAAAAGTGCCGCGGACGTCATGTCCGCGGCACAGTCATGTTACTCTGTCAGCAGCGCTTCCAGCCGCGCGCGGATCAGGCCCAGCAGCGTGTCGTTGTCCGGCTTGTCGGTGTATTCCGACGGGTCGCACAGCATGGTCAGATCTTCGGTAAAGTGGCCGGCCTCGAATATATCCATCCCCGCCTGCTGCAGGCAGCCGGAAAAGCGCACCAGATCGGCATTGCCGTCCAGCTCGCCCCGCTTCCGCAAGGCACCGGCCCAGGCGAACATGGTGGCCAGGGGGTTGGTGGATACCTTTTCTCCCTTCCGCCAGCGGTAGAAGTGGTCGGTGACGGTGCCATGGGCGGCCTCATACTCGAAGCAGCCGTCCGGAGACACCAGCACGCTGGTCATCATGGGCAGGGAGCCGGAGGCCGCAGCGACCAGATCGCTCATCACGTCGCCGTCGTAGTTCTTGCAGGCCCAGACGATGCCGCCCTTGCTGCGGAGGACCTTGGCCGCGATATCGTCGATGAGCGCATAGCGGTAGTGAAGTCCCGCCTGTTCAAAGGCGGCCTTGTACTCCTCGTCATAGACCTTCTGGAACAGCAGCTTGAAGGTCTGGTCATAGTCCTTGGAGATGGTGTCCTTGGCGCCGAACCACACATCCTGCCCTACGGACAGGGCGTAGGTGAAGCAGCAGCGGGCGAAGGAGAGAATGGAGGCGTCCCGGTTGTGCATGGCCTGCACCACGCCGGGGCCCTTAAAGTCGAATACCGTCTGGCGGCTCAGCTCCCGGCCGCTTTCATCGGTGAACACCAGCTCCGCCTTTCCGGCACCGGGTACGCGGTATTCCACCGCCTTGTACAGGTCGCCGTAGGCGTGACGGGCGATGGTGACAGGCTTCTCCCAGCAGGTCACCACAGGCTTGACCCGCTTCAGCAGGATGGGTGCGCGGAACACGGTGCCGTCCAGCGCCGCCCGGATGGTGGCGTTGGGGGACTTCCACAGCTGGGTCAGGCCGTACTCCTCCTGGCGCTGCAGGTTGGGGGTGATGGTGGCGCACTTCACGCCGATCTTCAGGCGCTTGATGGCCTCCGCTGCCTGTGCGGTGACGGCATCTGCCGTCTCCTCCCGGTGGGGCAGGGACAGGTCGTAGTATTCGGTGTTCAGGTCCACGAAGGGCTTAATAAGTGTGTCCTTTATCATGCCCCACAGCACATGGGTCATCTCATCGCCGTCCAGTTCGGCGATGGGGACGGGCATTTTGATCTTTTCCATTCAGTTCACCGCCTTTGCCGCGTAATAGTTGATGAGGCACCCGCGCAGCAGCAGCTCCCGCTCCTCCGCGTTGGTGTTTTTCAGATAGAGGAGGAGGTCTGTTTTTCTGCCGTCATGCAGCAGTACCGCGGGGAATTCCTCGTCGCCCCGGGCTACCTTCTCCCGCACCTCCGGGACGTAGATAAAGTCGCCGGGTGCGCCGTCAAAGCTGTCGTCCGCCGCCAGTGTAAAAGGCAGCAGGCCCCAGTTGACGCAGTTGGAGCGATAGCGCTTGGTGGCGAATTCGTAGCAGATGTTGGCGCTGCCGCCCAGCACCCGCTGACAGGAGGCCGCCTGCTCCCGGGCGGAGCCGTCGCCGGGCTTGTTGGCGAACAGCACGGAGCCGATGTGCAGCCGGGACAGACTGCGCGTATCCAGCCCCAATGCGTGCAGCGTATCCGCCAGCACCGCCGGTACCTCACCTGCGGCCCGGGCGCTTTCCAGCGCCGCCGTGGCCTTGGCCCGGGGCACATAGTCCGGGTCGCGGCGGGACAGGGTGAACTGCGCCAGCTTCATGGGGTTGGAACGGTAGGAGGACGTCTCGCCGGAGGGGATGAGCTCGTCTGTGGTGGTGACCTCATCTCGCAGAACGGAGGCCACCTGCAAAAGCAGATCGTCGGACAGGGCGGGGATGGCGGGCCACTCCGCGATGTTGGGGCCGTATTGCAGCGGCGCGTCCGGCTGGGGATGGCCGAAGCCGCGATAGACCCGCTTGTCGTACACGGAGGCGTCGAACCGGCGCTCCGCGGGAGAGGGAGCGTCGTAGTCCACATCCGCCGCAGAGGTGAGCACACCGTGGTTCCGCGCGGTGGCGGCAATGGAACGGGCGTCCATGAGGATCACGCCGGACAGCTGGCCGTCGCCGGGCTTGGAGCCCTCCCGGTTGGGGAAATTCCGGGTGGTGTGACGGATGGACAGGGCATCGTTGGCGGGCACATCGCCCGCACCGAAGCAGGGGCCGCAGAAGCAGGGCTTGCACACCGCGCCGGCGCGCAGCAGCCGGGCGGACACGCCGTTTTCCACCAGCTCCAGCTCCACGGGGACGGAGGGGGGATACACGGAAAAGTCGAAGTTTCCGCTGCCCACATCGCAGCCGTCCAGGATGGCAGCCGCCTCGGCGATGTTGTCATACAGGCCGCCGGCACATCCGGCGATGACGCCCTGCTCTATATGGAGCTTGCCGCCCTTTACCTTGTCGGTGAGATGCAGCTGCACCTTGCCGCCGAACTGGTCGGCGGCCCGCTTCTCTACCTCACGCAGGATGTCGCCGGGGTCGGCGATCAGTTCCCGCAGCGTCACCGCCTCGGAGGGGTGGAAGGGCAGGGCGGCCATGGGCTCAATGGCGGACAGGTCCAGCTCGATAAGGCCGTCATAGTACGCGCCGTCCTCGGGATGCAGGGGTGCATAGTCCCCCGCCCGGCCGTGCAGCGCCAGATAGTCCCGCACGGCGCCGTCCGTCTCCCAGATGGAGGTCAGGCAGGCTGTTTCGGTGGTCATGACGTCGATGCCGATGCGGTAGTCCATGCTGAGACGGCCGATGCCATCCCCCACAAACTCCAGCACCTTGTTTTTCACAAAGCCGTTTTTATACACCGCGCCGCACAGGGCGATGGCCACATCGTGGGGGCCCACGCCGTGGCGGGGTCTGCCGGTGACGTGCACCAGGATCACCTGGGGCGCTGCCAGGTCGTAGGTGTTCCGCAGCAGCTGCTTGACGATCTCGCCGCCGCCCTCGCCTACGCCCAGGGTGCCCAGCGCGCCGTAGCGGGTGTGGCTGTCGGAGCCCAGCACCATTTTACCGCAGCCGGCCAGCATTTCCCGGGCATACTGGTGGATGACCGCCTGGTTGGCGGGCACATAGTCGCCGCCGTATTTTACCGCCGCCGACAGGCCGAAGGCATGGTCGTCGGCATTGATGGTGCCGCCCACGGCACACAGGCTGTTGTGGCAGTTGGTGAGCACGTAGGGCACCGGGAACTCCGTCAGACCGCTGGCCTTGGCGGTCTGGATCACGCCCACATAGGTGATATCATGGGAGATGAGACTGTCGAACGTCAGGTGCAGCAGGCCGTCGCCGCTGCCGGTGTTGTGGGCGCGGAGGATGCGGCAGGCCATGGTCTTCTCCCGGGCTGCCGCCATGGCGGGTGTGGCCTCACGGACAGTACCGCCGGTCCAGAGGACGGGAAGATCGTGCAGCTTGATCATAGGATAGCACCCCTTTCGGGAAATCAGAGTGTCGGGCACAGGCGGCCCGTGCAATAATGTAGTCAGTATAGCACGATGCTGAGAAAATGCAAGAGGAAAATCAAGAAAATTGCAAGTTTGAAATTTGCGTTTTGCAAAAAGATCGAGTTCTGACGGATAAATTTGCGTTAAAATAAAAATTTTGAAATTTTGAAATTTTACTCTTGCAAAATGAAAGCGGCGGACGTATAATCACCCATGAAACAACGTACCGCCCTGCGGCGAAAGGAGAAACCGATATGACCGAGAAAGACACCACGATTTTAAAACAGTATACCAATCCTCTGAGCCGCAGCATCCAGGAGCAGTACGCCATCAGTCCGGATCACTACCGGGGCGATATAAAGCTGGGCCTGCGGAATAACGATGGCACGGGCGTTTTGGTGGGTGTGTCCAAGGTGGGCAGTGTTCAGGGCTATCTGATGCAGGACGGTCAGCGTGTTCCCGCCCCCGGCAAGCTGTACTACCGCGGCATCGAGCTCACCGACATCGTGGAGGCCCACCGCAAGGCCGGCACCTTCGGCTTCGAGGAGGTAGCCTACCTGCTGCTGATGGGCTATCTGCCCTCCAAGAGCGAGCTGGCCTACTTCGACAAGATCATGAACCAGGCCCGCAAGCTGCCCGAGGGCTTCACCGAGGGCATGATCATGCGGCACCCCAGCCACAATATCATGAACGAACTGGCCCGCAGCGTGCTGAGCCTGTATTCCTACGATCCGGACCCGGACAACACCTCCATCGACAATATGCTGCTGCAGTCCGTCAAGCTCGTTGGCTATTTCCCGTCCATTGTGGCCAATGCCTACGCGGTGCAGCGCCACTACTTCCACGGCGACTCCCTGCATATCCATTTCCCGGTGCCGGAGCTGTCCACGGCGGAGAACTTCCTCCGTATGATGCGCCCGGACAAGAGCTACACCGATGAAGAGGCCCATCTGCTGGACATGATGCTCATGGTCCACGCGGAGCACGGCGGCGGCAACAACTCCACCTTCGTCTGCCGTGCCATGTCCTCCAGCGGCACGGACACCTACAGCGCCATTGCCGGGGCTGTCGGCTCCCTGAAGGGGCCCCTCCACGGCGGTGCCAACGCCAAGGTCATGGAGATGTTCCGCTATATCAAGGAGAATGTGGACCCCCACGACGACGGCTCCATCAAGGACTACTTGAACAAGCTGCTGGACGGCCAGGCGGGCGATCGGTCCGGCAAGATCTACGGCCTGGGCCACGCGGTGTACACCATGTCTGATCCCCGCGCCGTGCTGCTGAAGAAGTACGCCCAGCGCATGGCGGAGCTGAAGGGCTACGCCGACGACTTCGCCCTGCTGCAGAAGGTGGAGGAGCTGGGCCTGCCCATGGTCATGGAACGCAAGCACAGCGACACGCCCATGTGTGCCAATGTGGATATGTACTCCGGCCTGGTGTATGCCATGCTGGGCATCCCTGAGGAGGTGTTCACGCCGCTGTTCGCCTCCGCCCGTATTGCCGGCTGGTGCGCCAACCGCATCGAGGAGGTGGTCACCTGCCACCGGATCATGCGCCCGGCCTACCGTGCCGTCACCACCCACGAGGCGTATATCCCCATGGACCAGCGCGGCGAGCATCTGCACCTGTCCGCGGCGGACTGATACAAGAAAAGAGCCGTCCCCATGGGGGACGGCTCTTTTTTACAGGACCAGGTTTTCGTCGGTGATCTCGCCCTTGCAGACCACATTGGTGGGGCCGGTCAGATACAGGTCGGTGACGCGGCCGGCCGCGTTCCGTTCCACGTCCACATACAGCGTGCCGCCGGTCATGTCTACCCGCACATGCTTGCCGGAGACCTTGCCCAGCAGCGTCAGCACCGTCACCACGGAGCCGGTGCCTGTGCCGCAGGCGTAGGTAAAATCCTCCACCCCGCGCTCATAGGTGCGCTCGTACACATGGTCCGGGCCGATGATCTCATAAAAGTTCACGTTGGCGCCCTTGGGGAAATCCGGATAATGCCGCAGGGTCCGGCCCAGCCGGAGCAGTGCCGCCGCGTCATAGTCTCTCAAGCCGGCGATGGGTACCGCCGCGTGGGGGATGCCGGGGTCGCCCAGCTCCACATAGGCGCAGTCATAGGTGATGCCGTCCACCTCCGCCGTACCGTCCAGCCGCATATGGCAGGGATCGTTGAGCCGTATACGGTATAGCCGTTTGCCCATTCGCCAGCCCGTCACAAGACCGGCGGTGGTCTCTACCCGCTGCGTCTCACCGGCCAGGCCGTTCTCGAACCCGTAGCGGCAGATGCACCGCGCGCCGTTGCCGCACATCTCACCCGTGGAGCCGTCGGAGTTGAAGAACAGCATTTTGTAGTCGCCGCCACAGGTGGGGGGCTTCACCACCATGAAGCCGTCCGCGCCGATGGACATATGCCTCTCACACAGGACGCGGACGATCTCCGGCCACCTGTTCTCGGGGATGGCGTTCCGACGGTCGTCCACCACGATAAAATCATTGCCTGCCCCATTCATCTTCCAGAATTCCATGATAGCCCTCCCTCGCGGTATTTTCTGCCATTGTACAGGGAACTGCCGCCGTTGTCAAATGCGCTGTCCCTATCGCCCGCGCCAAAAAGAAAAGCCACCCTTTAGGGCGGCTTTTCCGTGACTGCCCACAGGTTTTGTTGTTCGTACTTCCACATACCGCAAGGAAGGGGGAGTGTGAGGGGGAAACCTTTGCGGGTTTCCCCACTCGCGTTCAGTCATCCGCCCGCAGGCGGCACTTTTGCACAGCAAAAGTGCCGCACCAAAAAAGAAGAGGCACACGAATGCCACAGCCCGGTAAGGCGATAATTTCAAAACACTGAAAAATGGCATTTGCAAAGGCGAGCAATAAGGCTCTGACTCTAAAGGTCGGAGCCTTATTGTTTTCTATCTATAATGTAATTGCATCTTTGAATTTCTGCACCTCTATAAGTATAATGAAAGCATCAGGAGGTGTCAGACAATGAAAGAACAGAAATATCATATCTACCTGACCAATCAGGAACGGTCAGAGATTATTGAGTCCCTAATTGATTTCAAAAACCTCCGTATGCAGCAAGGGAAATATACCGATGCCGTTGATGAGGTGTTGGTAAAGGTAATCCGTGCAAAAAAGAAGAAACTCAAAGTTGTCTACATTTAAACATAGCTTGGGCTGCTTATTCCCCGCTTGGGGGTAAGCAGCCTTTTTCATATTATATAGCCTTAAATCCTGTGCCGCTTTTCCGCTTTCGGAAAGGCGGCTTTTTTGTTTTCAGAGGGTCACGAAAAAATTTTTTCAACTTTTTTTGAAAAACACCCTGCCAAAAGCCGCCCCTAATTCAGAGTAAGTGAAGGGGTTAATTCCTGACTTCATTCAGGAGCTTCTTCGTGATCCTTGAAAATTGAATATACAGGCACTTGGGACATTAGTTCTGATGATAGCCCGAAGATAGGTACGCCGTGACTGTTCCTTTTCGGAGCAAGAGCGAGAACCCCCTGATCTGAAATTCGGTTTGCCACCGGAACGGCGATGACAGTCAGAATGATAATGATACTTCTCTACGGAGCTGGCGGAGAACCCGGCAGAGGTGAGATCCCTATGAACACGGTGTAGCACACCGTGACCCAAGTGTTTCCCGTAAGGCAAAAGCCGCCGCAGGGGGCGTTGAGAACAAATACTGCGGACATATACATAGCCGTCGATTTCAGGCGGCTATGAAATCTACAAAGAAGGAGGAAAAGCGAAATGCCAAACTGTAAAACCATAGCGATATGCAACCAAAAAGGCGGCGTGGGGAAAACCACCACGGCAGTAAACCTCGGCGTAGGATTGGCTATGCAGGGCAAAAAGGTACTTCTCGTGGATGCTGACCCGCAGGGCGACCTTACTACCTGCCTCGGTTGGCAGGACACGGACAGCTTGCCGCAGACCCTTTCCAATAAGCTATCAGCGGTAATGCGGGAAGAACAGCAAGACCCGTTCTCTGGCATTCTCAGCCACGAAGAAAAGGTTGACCTTGTTCCGTCAAACCTTGACCTTTCAGCGTTGGAGATGAGCCTTGTGACCGCAATGAGCAGAGAGAGCGTGATGAAAAACTATCTCAGCCAAGTGAAGGACAGATACGACTATGTACTGATAGATTGTATGCCGTCCCTTGGTATGATAACGCTCAATGCTCTGACTGCGGCAGACAGCGTAATCATTCCCGTGCAGGCACAGTATCTCCCCGCAAAAGGTATGACGCAGCTTTTATCGACGATTGCCAAGGTGAAGAAGCACACCAATCGGAACCTGACAATCGACGGTATTCTGCTCACGCTTGTAGACGGTAGAACTAATCTTGCCAAGAGCACGGTGGAAGCGCTGCGAGAGAACTTCGGTTGTCGGATCAGGATATACCGGACGACCATTCCCATTGCCGTAAAAGCCGCCGAAGTTTCATCTAAAGGGAAAAGCATATACGCCTATGAGCCGAGCAGCACCGTGTCTAAGGCTTACACGGATTTTACGAAGGAGGTGTTAGCCGATGGCAGGCAGAAAGAGCGACTTCACGCTTCCCACGAACACACTCGATGAGCTGTTCTCTACGCAAGAGGAACGGGATGATGCTAAGCTCAGTAAAATCCGAGATATTCCCCTTGAGCTGATCGACGATTTTCCCGACCACCCATTTAAGGTACGGGACGACGAGGATATGATACAGCTTGTGGAGAGTGTCAAGGAGCGAGGAGTCATTACTCCGGCTACCGTGCGTCAAAAAGAGGACGGCAGATATGAGCTGATTTCCGGTCACAGGCGAAAACGAGCTTGTGAGCTTGCCGGGTTTGAAAACCTCCGTTGCGAGGTCGTAGACCTTGACCGTGACGCCGCCACCGTCCTTATGGTGGAGAGCAATTATCAACGGTCGCAGATACTTCCCTCAGAAAAGGCGTTTGCCTATAAGATGCGGCTGGAAGCGATGAACAGGCAAGCCGGTAGACCACGAAAAGAAAATCCGACACCAGTGGTGTCAGATTTAGATGGTCAACGGACTAATGAGATTTTGGGCAACGAAGTTGGCGAAAGTCGTGAACAGATTCGCCGGTATATCCGACTGACAAATCTTGTGCCTGAACTACTCGACCTTGTGGACGAGGGCAAAATCAAGATGCGCCCTGCGGTGGAGCTTTCCTATTTGGACGAGGATAATCAGCGGGCGGTGGTCGATGAAATCGACCTGAACCAATGCACCCCGTCCCACGATCAGACCATTCGTATGCGGAAGTTCTTCACAGATGGAAAGCTCACGCCGGAGGTGGTGTCCGCCATTATGAGCGAGGAAAAACCAAATCAGCGGGAGAAGATCGTCCTGCGTGGGGACAAGGTGCGAAGTCTTATCCCGAAAAATATCCCCGTAAGCCAAACGGAGGATTATGTGGTCAAAGCACTGGAGCATTACAGCCGTTTTCTTCGTCAGCGGGCAGAGCGTGACAGCCGATAGACACACGGAGTATGTTTCCTGCTGTCCCCTTCCTCACACTCCAACCCCTGAGAACTACCAGACTATCCGAAATAAACTATCTCCTGATTTATCTCTATCTCTCTAAGCTAAATCTATCTAAGAGCAAACGGAGTTCGCATAATTCGGAAAACTGCGTTTTGGCGGTATGATGAATAGTTGCGCTTCAAAACGCACCTTTGTCGGGGCAGTTCCCATCGGGTAGAATGTAGTCGAAGGGAGTGAAGCGTATGAAATCCAAAATCGCAGTTATTCTACTCGCCGTGTTTCTGTGTCTGACTACGGGATGCAACAACGCCTCGCATATTGCAGAAACGCCTGACCCCATTTCTTCTTCGGACAGTAACATCGTCCCCAGTGAAGCAGAAACGGCTCAGGCAAAAAAGAAAACGGAGGTTGATCGTCCCCAAAGCACAGAATCGCAAACGGATAGCCGTGCCGCAGAGTTCCCGGCAAGCGTATCGGAAAGTGACACCCAAACAACAGAGGTTCCCGATCAGGCTGACCACAGCACGGCAGTGCTGCCACAGCCGAGCGAACCTGAAAAGAAAACAGACGAGTCCGAACGCCGACCGGAAACCGCTGCCCCGACAGAAAAAGAACAGCCCACACCTCCGGCAACTGAGAAATCTACGCCACCGGAACCGCCGAAAGAAGAACCGACTGAGCCGGTCTTTGACATTGACTACTGGATCAGCTTTGCCAAGAGTTACGCCGAGAGCATCGGACTTACGCTCGACAGCGGAGCCGTGTATTGCTGGGATAACCCCGTCGCCGCAGGTGTAAAATGCAAATACACCGAACGGGATATTCGTGGCTATCTCGACCGATATGCCAAGGACGACGAAATCACCGATGTGTGGATTTGGTATGAGCAGACCGGAAGCGGCTCTTATGAAATCTATATCGGCTACGCATAACAACAAAACACATTTCACCCGAAACGCATCGTCATTGCACGGTGCGTTTTTTATTTCCAAGGAGGTAAAAAACACAATGAAAAAGAACCTTTTCAAGCGAGGGATGGCGGGACTGCTTTCCCTCGTGATGTGCCTGACAGCCCTTGTGGGGATCGGCACAACCACTGCCTATGCCGCAGGAGAAAGAGCCGAGGTCTACCTTGTTTCTTTTCCGAGAAGCGGCGATGCTAATATTGATTACAGCGGTACTTGGGGGCATCCCAATCTCCGGTATATGAACGGCTGGCATTCCGGTGAGTCCAAGTACACTACCATTCGAGCAATGCACTCGTATGACGGTAACATCTGTTACTGCATTGAGCCGGGAGTGCAGCAGGATACCGGCGACACTTATACCAGTAAGGACGAAACCTTTTGGGACAACCTGCCCTCAGACATCAACAGCACCATTTCCCCCTATGATATGAAGCTGTTCATCGGGCGTATTATGCAGTACGGTTACACGGGACCCATCAGCACCTCGTGGTGTTCACAGAACCCTGCTGATGCCGCAACGCTGGCGGAAGCTATGGCAACACAGGTTCTCATTTGGGAAACCGTTGTCGGTGAGCGTGACGAGGACTTCGATTATGTAAGCCCCGGTAGCTACGATGCAGTTAAGGGCGTTATCAGCACCGCCCACCCGCTGTATGACCTGTTTTGCGATTACTATGACAGCATTGAAGCAAGCGTCCAGCGTCACTCTGCCATCCCCAGCTTTATGTCTAAAAACCCGAACAGAGCGCAGAGCGTGGAGCTGGAATGGGACGGTAGCAGCTATACCGCTACCCTGACAGACCACAACCGAGTGCTTTCCGATTACAGCTTTTCCGCTAATGAGGATGGCATTTCTTTCAGCGTCAACGGAAACCAGCTCATTATCACAGCAACGGACGCTCCTTCCGACAGCGTAAGAATTACTGCCAATAAGGTTGGCTCGTCCCGTCGTGGTGTCATCACCTGGACGGACGGAACATTCAATCAAGGAAGCAGCAAGCAGGATGTTATCACCTACGCACAGTCGGTCAGTGACCCCGTGCAGGCGTTCCTCAATCTGAAGGTGTCCTACGGCTCTGCCAAGATCGTCAAGACCTCGGAGGACGGAAAGGTAGATAACCTCACCTTTACCGTCACCGGCAACGGCATCAATCAGACAGTCAAGACCAACTCCAAGGGAGAAATTCAGATCGACAACCTGATGCCCGGCGTTTACACCGTGACCGAGATGGATTACGACAAGTATGAGCCGCAGGAGTCCCGCCGTGTGACGGTGGTTTCCGGTCAGGTTTCTACCGTGACCTTCAACAACAAGCTCAAGCGTGGAGATTTGCAGATCGTGAAGTCCTCGGAGGACAATCTCAACGAGGGTGTGACCTTCCACCTTTACGGCACTTCACTCTCCGGCATTGCCGTGGACGAGTATGCCGCAACCGATGCAAACGGCGTGGCGATCTTTGAAGATGTCCTTATCTCCGGTTCCACACCTTATACCGTGGAGGAAGTGGACACTGCTGTTCGCTATGTTGTTCCCGAAGCGCAGTCTGCGCCTATCAACTGGAACGAGGTCACGAACCGTAGCTTCCTCAATATTTTGAAGAAGTTTTCCGTGACCGTTACCAAGAGCGATGCTGAAACCGGCACAGCGCAGGGTGATGCTTCTCTTGCCGGTGCTGTTTACGGAATCTATAAGGGCGAAACCCTTGTGGATACCTACACCACCGACAAAAATGGGCAGTTCGTTACCAAGGAATATATCTGCGATAACGACTGGACGGTGCGAGAAATCACACCCTCCGAGGGCTATCTGCTTGATACCACCGTTCATAAGGTCGGTGCAGAGCCGCAGCTTTATACCGTGGAGCATAATCAGACGGCAAATGATGTGACCGAGCAGGTCGTAAAGGGTAATATCGCCATCATCAAGCACACCGATAACGGTGAAACACAGATTGAAACACCCGAAAGCGGCGCAGAGTTTTCTGTGTACCTGAAAGCCGCAGGCAGCTACGAGGTTGCCGAGGACACCGAGCGTGATTATCTCACCTGTGATGAAAACGGCTTTGCTCAGACAAAGGATATGCCTTACGGCATCTATACCGTCCATCAGGTGTCCGGCTGGGAGGGCAGCGAGCTGATGCCCGACTTTGATGTGTTCATCTCTCAGAATGGGGCGACTTATCGCTACCTTATCAACAATGCCCCCTTTAACAGCTTCATCAAAATCGTGAAGCAGGACGCAGAAACCGGCAAGACCATCCCTTATGCCGGTGCAGGTTTCAAGATTTATGATCCGGAAGGCAATCCCGTAACAATGACCTTCACTTACCCGACGCCCACCACCATTGATGTGTTCTACACCAATGCAGAGGGTTCTCTTGTTACGCCGGAGAAGCTGCCCTACGGCAAGGGCTATTCTATTGTCGAGGTACAGGCTCCTTACGGCTATGTTCTCGATGAAACGCCCGTGTACTTCGATGTCACGGAGGATAATTCCACAGAAGAAAGCGGGGTTACGGTAGTAAAAGTGGATAAGCCCAATATGGCACAGAAAGGCACCATCACCGTGGAAAAAACCGGCGAGGTGTTCTTCGGCGTTTCCGTCATCGGCGGCGTAGATGAAAGCGGAAACGAACTGCCCGCCATCTATCAGCCGCAGTATGAAAAGCGTGGACTCCCCGGTGCGGTCTATGAGATCATCGCCGCAGAGGATATTATCACGCCGGACGGCACTGTCCGAAATCAGAAGGGCAATGTTGTAGACACCGTTACAACCGATGGAAACGGTACAGCCGTGAGCCGTGAACTCTATCTCGGTAAATACGAGGTGCGTGAGATTACTGCACCCCACGGGATGGTGCTAAACCCGGAACCCCACTGTGTCGAGCTTGTTTACGCCGGTCAGAATGTTGCCGTAACGGAAACGGCAACTTCGTTCGAGAACGAGCGTCAGAAGGTGGAAATCAGCCTTGTAAAGTCCATCGAGCAGAATGAGCGCTTCGGCATTGGCACAAACGGTGAAATGAAGAATATCTCCTTTGGACTGTTCGCCGCCGAGGAAATCGTATCTGCAAGCGGCACTTCCATTCCCGCAAATGGTCTTGTTGAGATCATCTCTCTGAATGAGGACGGAACGGCGAAAATCAAGACTGACCTTCCTTTTGGAAGCTACTATGTGCAGGAACTTGCTACCGACAGCCACTACAAGCTCTCCGATACCAAGTATCCCGTAACTTTTGGGTATGCCAGTCAGGATACAGCGGTGGTGAAAATCGCTGTCAATGGTGGGAATGCTGTTGAAAACAAGCTGATCTACGGTTCTGTTTCCGGTAAGAAGATCGATGAAAACGGCGATTCCCTCGGCGGTGCGCTGATCGGACTGTTCCGCACGGATGACGGCGAGTTTACAAAGGAAAATGCTCTGATGACTACCGCTTCTGCTGAAGATGGTAGTTTTTCTTTTGAGAGCATCCCTTACGGCACTTGGTATGTCCGTGAGATCGAACAGCCCGCCGGCTTCGTGCTGGATGACACCATCTATCCCGTGACCATCGGCGCAGACGGGCAGGTCGTGGAGATCGAAATCGTCAACAGGTATGTCCGTGGAAACATCCATCTGACCAAGGTGGATTCCGAATATCCTGACAATAAACTGACCGGAGCGACCTTTGAGGTCTATAAGGACAGTAACGCAACCGGCAATCTGGACGACGGTGATGAACTGCTCGGCACACTGACCGAAAAGGAAATCGGAGAATACAGTATGAACGACTTGTTCTACGGTCGCTACTTCGTCAAGGAAACCAAAGCACCGGAGGGGTTTGTCCTTGATACCGGCGTGTATGAAGTGATGATCGACACCAACGGCAAGACCTACAAGGTGGAGAACAAGGCAGGCGTCGGCTTCGTCAATGATGCAATGCGTGGCAACCTGAAAATTATCAAGACCTCCTCTGACGGGAAGGTCAAGGGCTTCGCTTTCCGAATTACCGGAGCAAATGGCTATGACATTATCCTTGAAACCAACGACAAGGGTGAGATTTTCATTGACGGGCTTCGCATCGGGGACTACACCATTTCCGAGGTGAGCAACTCGGCTTCTTCGATGTATGTCATCCCTGCTGATAAGAAGGCAACGGTCAAGATCGGCTCCACTACCATTGTGGAGATGCACAATGTTCTGCGTGATACGCCCAAGACCGGCGACACAACCAATCTGCCGCTGCTCTATGCCCTTGCAGGACTGTCCGCAGTGGGCATTGCGGTGTGCGGCGTTATCGGCTTCAAGAAAAAGAAGAAGGAGGATCGTAACTAATGGAACCTAAAACCATCGTGGCTATCGTACTGGTAGCCTTTATTATCGGCGGCTTTATCTTCTTGCAGGTCAGAAAGAAAAACAGGAAGTGAGCCAATCACCTATGGGGCGGAGCGATAAACTCCGCCCCTTTTCTACTACCAGAAGGAGGGAGAAAATGAACCGAATCAATACCGTTGAAAACAAAGTGCTTCAGATCCTGCGGGATTCGCCGGAAACACGGTATGAGGATATGAAGCTGTATTACCGCTACTACAACCGCTATGCCGATGATCTCCGTGCCGGCGAGCTGCCGCTGGGGGACTTGGCATACAACTACAAATTCTACGGACTGCCGTGCTTTGAGTCCATCCGCAGGGCAAGGCAGCGTGTGCAGTCCCTTTTCCCCGAACTGTCCCGAAAGGAAGTCAGGGAGAGTGACGGCGGCGTTGTTATCGTCATCAATATTCTTTGAGGTGGCGGTTATGAAAAGTGAAAAGCGTATGGTGGGCGATTACACCGTCCTGTGTGCCGTGAATATCGGCTCCCGTGAAATCATCCTTGCTGAAAACGAGCAGGACAAGAACGGCGAACGTTTCCTGTGCTGCTATGGGGAGCGCAACGACATCTTTCAGCGATACTCCGAATGTGCCGTTGGCGACGATTATATTGATGCGGTACTGTTCTTCGCGGAGCGTATCAAGAAGGATGCCGAACAGTTCCGGTCAGAGATTGAGAAGCTGGGTATTCCCGTGACGGTTATTACCGAAGCGGACTGTATCCCCGACCACTACAAAAATGACATCAACGGCAAGGTCATCGCTATCAACCCCGCTGTTCTCAAGCCGGAATACCGGCGAGCCGACCGGCAGCTTTATCTCGTAACGGGCGGCTTCGGCGCTTCGGCAAACAGCCGTGGCAGCGCTGTTTTTTGCACGAATCTCTATGACGGGAAACCGACCCGGTATGAGCGAATGGATGTGATGGGTGAAGTAAAAACGGAATGTATGCCGCACTGGGCGGTCAATAAGGCAACCGTACTCAAACACATTCAGGGCAATAAGCTGATCTTCGAATACGGCGGCAAGCATTTCTGCCCCTATCGCCTGTTTACAAAAACGGAGGACACTCTGGATTTCATTTCAAGGCACACGGCAAGAGATAACGATCTCGGACTAACGGACAAACCCAATGCCGGGGACAAAAGCCACTATGACCATTCGGCGTTCTATGAAAGGTCGAGCATAAAAAACTGCGACCTTTTCATTTGCGTGGACAACGGGAAACTCTACTGTCCGGGCGAAAAAGAGATGTTTGAATGGCGCGGCGAAGTCGGGAAAGCGGACTTTGATGGAAAAACAAAGGCGAAACCAAGCCGCAACAAAGACTATGAACGATAAGGAGGATACCGCAATGGCAACAGTAAAGAAAACAGCAGCCGAGCAGGGCTTGCAGCAGAAGATGAAGGTGCTGGCAAAACTCTTTGACGCAGGCTGTAAAACCGAAAAAGACTTGAAGGCGCTGACCTTGCCGACGATCCTGAAAATCCCCGATGTGACCGTTCCGGATATGACGGTCATCACAGAGCTTCAGGAGCAGGTTGCAAAGAACCGCCTTTTTTCATACTTGGGAGGTGGAACAGATGAGCCAAGCGACACGACCGAATGACCGCCACATCATTTGGAGCAACCAAAACCTTGATGTGGACGACTGGCGAGAGGACTACAAGGAGTTCCTTGAAGCCAACGAGCTGGACGACGACCCGAATGATGAGCAGGCACTCTATGAGTGGATGGAGGAAACCAATTACGACTACCTCTCCGATGAGCGAGTCAACCTGAATGTTCAGCTTTCCCAGCCGATCATTGTCATTGGCGACATCGGCAGATGGAACGGCAGAGTGATGGGCTACAAGGACATCCCCTCCGGCAACATCCGAGATTGTCTGTATGCCGACACCGACTATACCGAATGGTATGTAGATAAGTACGGCGATCTTCGTGCCGATGCAACTCATCACGACGGCACAAATCACTATCTCTACCGTGTATTCAAAGACGGCGTTTCCGAAACGCAGATGGAGAACCTGAGAGATAAAATCTATCACGGCAAAGCCACACGAACCGATATTACCCGGCTGACCCGGCGACTTGGGGATGAGATCGCCGCCGTTTACGGCTTTGACATCCCGAAACAACGAACACCGCAAGAAAGGGGTGCAAGATAATGACAGATTTCACACTGCGACCGCTGACCGTTCCCGAACGCAAATACACCTACGCTCAAAGCTCGCAGCTTCAAGGGCAGACAGGCAACATCGGTTATCTGCGTGGGGACTTCGGCTCAAGCGGCGATCAGTTTTATACCACTTGGTTTGATACCCGACCGCAATGGAAAAGCGATGAGTTCAAGCGGGACTTGGATGATGTAATCAACGCCCTGCGCTCCGAGGAGTACGGACTGCTTCAAAGCCGTTCTCAGATGGTGCGTTATGGGCGTGAGAACAAGGAAAGCGAAATGCAGGGTGCTTATACCACTGAGTTCGGCTTCCGAGCAGATACCGAGAAATATGCGTTCGTGCTTCGCTGTAATCCAACGAGGGGCGACTATAACTTCTACTGCCTCTGCTATGTAAAGGAATGGCTGGACAAGCATATCGAAGAAGCCAACCGGGATATTCGCTTTATTGACAGCCACTATAAGGAGCTGTTCCGTATCCCGGACGGAGAGCGCATCATTGTGACCGACCGTGACGGTAAGACGGAAAGCTATCCCTGCCGCTATATTGACAACTATCACACAGAGGTTGGGCGCAATCTCTTTCACATTTGCGAGTTTGCCGAGCGTATGGAGCAAGGCGGCTGTACCTACGCTCCAATGGAGCCGCCCTTGCCTCCGATGTGCTATTCCATACTCCCGTCAACCGGCGAAGTCATTCAAATCGACCGCTGGCAAAAGGGCTATACCGCCACAAGGTTTAACGACGGGAACCGTGCAGAGAACGAAACAATCAAAGACAAGTTCAATGAAAAGCTGGGTGTCAGCAAGGCACAGGAGCAGGCGATGCTTGCAGGTTCTATGATCCGGTGGGACTCCATTGCCGCCAAACCCAAGAGCTATGATGAGAACGGCAAAGCCATCAAGCCAAAAGACTATGAACGATAAGGAGGTGTCCGCCGATGGCACGAAAATACGACTTCATCTCGGAGCTGTATAACCGAACCTGCAAAACGGTCGTTGCAAACCCCGCAAGCTGGGAAGCGTTTCTGCGCTCTGCCTGCTACAACTACCGTCTGCGCTTTGACGAGCAGCTTTTGGTACACGCACAGCGACCGGACGCCACCGCCGTTCTTCAGATCGACGACTGGAATAAAAAATTCGGGCGTTGGGTCAACCGTGGGGCGCACGGCATTGCCGTCTTTGAGGATGCCGACCAACGCCGCCAGCGGCTTGTCCACTACTTCGATATTTCCGACACGCATCCCAGCCGCTTTTCCCGCAGAGTTCCCATTTGGCAAATGCGGGACGAATACACGGCAGAAGTGATCGACACGCTGGAAAGCACCTTCGGAGAGTTGAACGACAAGGAAACCCTTGCCGTTGCCATCGAGTCGGCGGCGAGAAATGCCGTAGAGGACAACATCCCCGACTATCTCCCCGATCTGATTTACAGCGTGAAAGACAGTTTCCTGGACGGCGTATCCGAAGAAGAAATCACCCACATTTTCAAAACGGCGGTGCGAAACAGCGTCGCCTATATGACGATGACCCGCCTGGGCATTGAAGCCGGAGAATACTTTGAACCCGATGATCTTCGGGATGTGGTGAATTTTACGACGCCTGCCACGCTGAACGCCCTCGGCTATGCCACCAGCGATATTGCGGAGATGGGACTTGCGGAGATTTCCCGCACCATTCTTGCCCTCGACCGTCAAAATCGCATAATTGCAGAGAAAACCAAAGCCGATTACAATGTAGGCAAAGAAAAAAACGAAAGGAGTCCTGACGATGAACGAGATCACTTACACGAGGCAGGGGGATTATCTGCTCCCCGATCTGACAATGCCGGAGCAGCCGGAGCTGTCGATGGGCAGGTACGCCCGGATGCGGAAGAAGTTCCTGAAGGAGCATCACAAGGTACGCTACTACAACCTGCTGACGAGCTGCGCCCTGAACGAGCATCTGAACGACACGGAGCGCAGAGCGAACGAGATGGAACAGATGCTGACGGAGCAGATGGCAGCGTCGGAGGGCGTGACGGAGAATCTGAAAGCGACGGATATGATGAGCTGGGTTCGGAAGATGAACAGTATCCGGAGCCGGGTTCAGGAGATCGTGATGGCGGAGGTAATCTTCGCTTAGACTATTACGACCGAAGTCACGAGGATAAAAGCCTGCCGTTCTTTGGCGGCGACGACACCGTTCGTGAAATCCTCGGCACCACGCCGCACCTGAAAGCAAGCAAAGACGAGATACGGGCATTCTTTGAAGCTACCGCTGATGAGAACGCCCGTATTTCTTATATCAAGCGCATTTTCAACAACGACTACACCGAGGTCATTCTGAGAGATGGACGGCGTGTGGGCTACAAGACCTATCAGAATGTGTTGCAGCTTTGGGAGGGCAGTTATCTCTCCCGCACGGCACAGAGTTTCTATGATTGGGGCGTAATTGCCCAGCACTTTGAAGCGATGCGGTTGCTTGGGGAGTTGCAGGACACGATGAAGCCGCTGCCGTCCATTGACGGGCAGTTGAGCTTGATGACAGCAGGAGCAGAGGAACGAAAGCCCTCTGCTTTTACTTTCTCTCAGGAGATCATCGACGCTGTTCTCACCCGTGGCAGCGGCATCTCTGAGGGGAAAATGCGAATCTATGAGCAGTTCCACAAGAGCCTGTCTGCAAAGGAAAATGCCGATTTCCTAAAAAATGAATACGGCTGGGGCGGTGCTTATCCCGTAATCGTCGGAGCCGGTATTGATGAGCAGCACGACGGTAAGGGTATCCGCATCTCTAAGGGTATCGGAAGTGATAAGCCCCACATCGACCTGAAATGGAGTCAGGTGGAGAAGCGTATTGCCGAGCTGATCAGGCTCGACCGCTACCTGAACCCCAAGGAGATGGCGCAAAATCCCGAATGGCTGAAACAGCAGGAAGAACGCCGTGCAGAGCTTGCCGAGGAACGCAGGAACAGAGAAATCCTCTCTGTAGCACCATCCGAAAAAGAAACTGCTGCCAAGTCGGAGCCTGCCGAGTATGCCTACCACCTCGGTGATAAGGTGTATCTCGGTGCCGGTGAATTTGAGATCCTGCACTTTGATGACGAGCGTGTGATGCTCTATGATACGCAGTTTCCGCTTTTCAACAAGGAAATGACGAGAACTGAGTTCGACAGCAAGGTGCAGGAGAACCCACTGAATGATCATTTGAAGGTCGCTAATAAACAGTCCGAAAAAAAGGCGGTCGAGTATGACATCGGGATGGGCTATCTCGGCAACGGGCTGACCGTTTGGAACCGTGCCGTGGAGGTCAATGGGGACTATCAGAACATTGCCCACATCTCCCCCGAAGGTGAGATCACCTTCTATGTGCAGGACTTGCCGCAGAGCGTTGTGGAGCGTATCGAGCAGGCAGCAGAAAGAGAAAAGCCAAAGGATGCTGCTTTGCCGGAGTTCTATCAGGCGTATCTTAAAACCAAAGCTGACAATCCGAGTAGCCTTGTACTGTATCAGATGGGAGATTTCTTTGAAGCCTATGCTGATGACGCAGAGGTCGTCGGGACAGCCCTTGATTTGACGCAGACGACCCGTGCCGTCGATCACAACACCCGTGTCCCTATGGTGGGATTTCCGCAGCACCGCTTGGAAACCTACCTTACAATGCTGACCGACAGAGGGTACGATGTAGAGGTCAACGCTTTGGAGGATGGCGAACGCATTACCCGCACCGTGGTTTCCACCACGAAGGAAGCACCCATCGAGTCCAAACCTATCGGCAGGATCGACTATCTCGGCACGGACGGCAAGGTCGGTGAAAGCATCGAGTACACCAGCCCGTATAGCTTTGAGAAGGACATCAAGGAGGAAAACTACTACGGTGTGCCGATGAGTATTGTTCTGTATAAGGACAAGGACGGAAGTACCATTCCGCACGGTTTTATCGCACAGCTTGATCCGCCACCCAAGGGCTTTGAGATCATCGACAGCCCGTATTTGCCGGAAAATGCTCTGGACAAGGCGAAGCATCTCATTGATGATTTTTGCCGTGAGGAGTATCAGCGTGAGGATGGTGCGGACTACACCGATCTTACCAATGTAGGTATTGCCTACACCACCACAGAGGATGACAAGCACGAAATACAGGCAAGGGTCAACCTTGTGGATTTCCGCATCGAAACTCTTGCAGACGGCACAGTCGTCCGCAGTGTGCAGTATTCGTCCATTGAAGAACTGACCGAAAAAGGACTGCAAGCACTGTCCTTTGACGACCTTGTTTATCTCTCCGAGGAAGAACTTGCACAGGTGGAAGCACCTCTTACCCCTGTTTGGGAGCATCCGAAGAAAAGCCGGGTGCAGACCTTTGATATTCACCCCGAAATCCCTATGGCAGACCGGCATACCTTCGACCTTGCTTCGCACGAGGTCGAAGAGGTCAACAAGAAGGAGCGTTTCCACCGCAACTATGCGGCGATCACCGTTCTGAAAAGGTGTCAGGAAGAAAACCGCTTCGCCACCCCGGATGAACAGATTATCCTTTCCAAGTATGTGGGCTGGGGCGGTATCCCCGAAGCCTTTGACACAAACGCAGGTACTTGGCAGACCGAGTATGCAATGCTCAAAAGCATCCTGTCCCCGGATGAATACGAAGCCGCAAGAGCCAGCACTCTGACCGCTTTCTACACACCGCCTGCCGTCGTCAACGGCATCTACAAGGCGCTTGAGCAGATGGGTTTCCGTGAGGGTAATATCTTAGAACCGTCCTGCGGAATCGGTAATTTCATTGGATTGCTTCCTGAAAAAATGAAGGAAAGCAAAATCTACGGTGTAGAAATCGACCCGATCTCTGCCTGTATTGCCCAACAGCTCTATCAGAAAGCCTCTATTGCCGCACAACCTTTTGAAGAAGCCAGCCTACCGGACAGCTTTTTCGATTGTGTCATCGGCAATGTGCCGTTTGGAGATTTCAAGGTAGCAGACAAGCGGTACGACAAGTACAACTTCCTGATCCACGACTATTTCTTTGCTAAATCCCTCGACAAACTCAGACCGGGCGGCATAATGGCACTGGTCACAAGCAAAGGCACGATGGACAAGGAAAACTCCTCCGTCCGCAAGTATATTGCCCAGCGAGCTGACCTCACCGGCGCTATCCGTTTACCGAACAACACCTTTAAGGGCAACGCCGGAACAGAGGTCGTATCGGACATTCTCATCCTGCAAAAGCGGGACAGGATCATCGACATCGAACCGGAGTGGGTACAGCTCGACACCACCGAGGACGGCATCAAAATGAACCGTTACTTCGTACAACACCCCGAAATGGTGCTCGGTGAAATGAAGATGGTATCCGGGCGGTTCGGACCCGAAGCCACCTGTGTACCCTATGAAAATGCCGACCTTTCGGAACAGCTTGATGATGCCATTGCCAATATTCACGGTGAACTGATGGCTTATGAGGTGGAAGATGAGCTTGCCGAGGAGGACACTTCCATTCCCGCCAACCCCACCGTCCGCAACTTCTCATACACCGTTGTGAACGACAAAATCTACTATCGGGAAAACTCTCGTATGACGCCGGTGGACTGTTCGGCAACGGCAGAAAACCGTATCAAAGGAATGATCCGCATCCGTGATTCGGTGCGGACGCTACTGGAGATACAGACCGAAGATTATCCCGACAGCGAAATCAAAGCCGAGCAGGAAAAGCTAAACCAGCTCTATGACGAGTTCACCAAGAAGTACGGACTCATCAACAGCCGAGCCAATGTTTCCGCCTTTTCGCAGGACAGTTCCTATTCCTTGCTGTCTGCACTTGAGGTGCTGGACGATAACGGTGAGCTGGAGCGCAAGGCTGACCTCTTTACTAAAAGAACCATTAAACCGCATACGCCGGTTACAGCCGTGGACACCGCAAGCGAAGCGCTCGCCGTGTCTATGGGCGAAAAAGCTACCGTGGATATGGCTTATATGTGTGCGCTGACCGGCAAGACGGAGCAGGAAATTTTCGCAGATTTGAAGGGCGTGATCTTTCTCAATCCACTTTACGGCTACGGAGACAGCACGGAGCCAAAGTACCTGATGGCGGATGAATATCTCTCCGGCAATGTCCGGGAGAAGCTGGCACTCGCCAGAAAGTCGGCGGAGCTTTACCCCGAAGATTATACCGTCAATGTGGAGGCACTGGAAAAGGTGCAACCCAAAGACTTGTCTGCAAGTGAAATCTTCGTCCAGCTCGGTTCCACTTGGGTGCCGGAGGAAATCGTTCAGCAGTTTATGTTTGAGTTCCTTGATACGCCCCGCTGGGCTTACTGGAATATCAAAGTGCATTACTCCAAATTCACTTCCGAATGGAATGTGGAGGGAAAGTCCTACGACCGTGGAAATGTCAAGGCGAACAGCACTTATGGTACGCCACGCATCAATGCTTATCGGATTATCGAGGAAACCCTAAACCTGAAGGATGTTCGTATCTACGACTATGTGGAGGATGCCGAGGGCAAAAAGAAAGCCGTCCTGAACAAAAAAGAAACGGCGATTGCACAGGCAAAACAGGAACTGATCAAGCAGGGCTTCCAAGATTGGGTTTGGTCTGACCCAGCCCGCCGAGAGCAGCTTTGCCGTATCTACAACGAGAAATTCAACTCCATTCGCCCCCGTGAGTACGACGGCAGCCACATCGTTTTTTCGGGAATGAACCCCGAAATCGAGCTTCGGGAACACCAAAGAAATGCCGTGGCGCACATTCTGTACGGCGGCAATACGCTGTTGGCACACACGGTTGGTGCGGGCAAAACTTTCGAGATGGTCGCTGCTTCTATGGAGGCAAAAAGACTCGGACTTTGTACGAAATCCCTATTTGTCGTCCCCAACCATCTGACAGAGCAGTGGGCGGCAGAGTTCTTGCAACTCTACCCCTCCGCTAATATCTTGGTTGCCACGAAGAAAGACTTTGAAGCAAAGAACCGCAGGCGCTTTTGCGGTCGAATCGCCACCGGTGACTATGATGCCATCATCATCGGTCATTCCCAGTTCGAGAAGATCCCGATGAGCATCGAGCGTCAGCAGATGATTTTGATGCAGCAGATGGACGAGATCACCGAGGGTATTGCCGACTTGAAGCGCAACCGTGGCGACAGGTTTTCGGTCAAACAGCTTGAAAAGACAAAGCGCTCCCTGAAATTAAAGCTGGACAAGCTGAACGATCAGAGCCGAAAGGACGATACCGTGACCTTTGAGGAGCTTGGCATTGACAGGCTTTTTATCGACGAGAGTCACTACTACAAAAATCTCTATCTCTATACCAAAATGAGAAATGTAGGCGGTATCGCACAGACCGAGGCAATGAAATCCAGCGACCTTTTTATGAAGTGCCGCTATCTTGATGAGCTGACCGGAGGGCGTGGAACAGTCTTTGCTACCGGCACACCCATCTCCAATTCGATGGTGGAACTCTACACCATCCAGCGCTATCTCCAGTATGCCACACTCCAAAAGTACGACTTGCAGCACTTCGACTCTTGGGCGGCGATGTATGGAGAAACCGTGACCGCAATCGAGTTGACACCCGAAGGAACGGGATACAGAGCTAAGACCCGCTTCGCAAGATTTAACAATCTGCCGGAGCTGATGGCGATGTTCAAGCTGGTTGCAGACATCAAAACCGCCGATATGCTCCATCTCCCGGTGCCGGAGGTGCAGTACCACAACATTGCCGTGAAGCCGTCTGAAATTCAAAAAAGGATGGTGGAGTCCCTCGGAGAACGAGCCGAGCGTATTCGAGGCGGCGGTGTTTCCGCCAGCGTTGACAATATGCTGAAGGTCACAAATGACGGCAGAAAGCTGGCACTTGACCAGCGTATGATTGACCCGCTACTCCCCGATGAGGACGGCAGCAAGGTCAACGCCTGTGTTGGTGAGGTCTACCGGATATGGAGCGAAACGGCGGATCAAAAGTCTGCCCAGCTTCTGTTTTGTGACCTTTCCACTCCGAAAAGTGACGGCTCGTTCAATGTCTACGACGACATCCGAAAGAAACTGATCGCCCGTGGCATTCCTGCTGATGAGATCAAGTTTATCCACGAAGCCGATACCGAAGCAAAAAAGCAGGAGCTTTTCAAAAAGGTTCGGCGTGGTGAGGTGCGAGTGTTGATTGGCTCCACTGCCAAGATGGGTGCCGGAACCAATGTGCAAAATAAGCTCATTGCCTCTCACGACCTTGATTGTCCGTGGCGACCCAGTGACCTTGAACAGCGAGCCGGCAGAACCGTCCGTCAGGGCAATGAGAACCCTGTTGTCGGGCTGTATCGGTATGTAACAGAGGAAACCTTTGACGCATATTTGTATCAGCTCGTTGAGGGCAAGCAAAAATTTGCGTCGCAGATTATGACCAGCAAATCACCTGTCCGTAGCGCCGACGACATTGACGAAACGGCACTGTCCTACGCCGAAATTAAGATGCTGGCGACCGGAAATCCCTATATCAAGGAGAAGATGGATTTGGATATTCAGGTTCAGAAGCTGCGTCTATTGAAGTCCAGCTACCTCTCCGAGATTTACGCCTTGGAGGACAAGATCATCAAATATTTCCCTCAGCAGATCGCTGTGAAAACGGAGCTGATTTCGGCACTGGAAAGCGACCTTGCCACCGCACAGGAGCACCCGAAACCCGCAGATGACCGCTTTGTCGGCATTGAGGTAAAGGGCGCTTTTTGCTCGGAAAAGGCGGAAGGCGGACAGAAAATCATTGATGCCTGCCAGCAGATGAACTCACCTGACCCAATAACCCTCGGCACATATCGTGGCTTTGGATTGGAGCTGTCGTTTGATACGATGGAACGAACCTACAAGGTCAAAATCCGAGGTGCCGCTTCCCGTACCATCTCTTTGGGTACTGATCCTGCCGGCAACATCACCCGCATCGATAATGCAATCGAGAAGATCAGCGATAACCTCGAAGCCGTGAAAGCCGAGCTGGAGGGCTTGGAAAAGCAGTTTGAGGTTGCCAAGGAGGAAGTGAAAAAGCCATTCTCCAAGGAGCAGGAGCTGAAAGAAAAGAGCGACAGGCTGAATGTTCTGAACGGTCTATTGAATGTGGATAAGCGTGACAATGAGCTTGCGGACGATGCCCCCGATGAGGGCGAAGAACTTCCTGACCGCAATCCGAAAGAATTGGAGCGCTAATTCAGATACAGAGCCGCTTGGTTTTCAAAAGAAATCAGGCGGCTATTTCTATTTTGAAGGAGGTGTTCGTTATGAACGAAACAGATTACAACGCTCGACTTTATGAGAAAATGAAAGCCGAGCAGGACAAATACCGGGACTGGCTTGCGAGTCAGGAGCCGTCCGAAATCCTCAACCATACCTACGAGTACACGATGCGGGAGGACATCGTAATGTGTATGGAGGAGCTGGAGCTTGAGCCGGAAAAGGCAAGGGCTTTGCTTCGTTCCCCTTGTCCTCTGAGTGATGTGTATAAGGAGTTCCGGGACAGAGAAACCGAGCATATGGATACCATCCGGGACTCCATCGAAACGGAAGCGGATAAGAGCTTGCAACGACAGGAGAAGAAACAGCAACGGGAAAGCAGGTGATTTTATGCCGTATATCTCACCGGAGGTGGTGGAACAGGCACGGCAAATCGACCTGCTGACCTATCTGCAAAGCTGTGAGCCGCAGGAGCTTGTCCGCATTTCCGGCAACAATTATACCACCCGCACTCACGACAGCCTGAAGATTTCTAACGGCAAGTGGATGTGGTGGTCACAGCGCATCGGCGGCTACAATGCCCTTGACTATCTTGTGAAAGTCAAGGGCTGTTCTTTTGTAGAAGCGGTCGAAACACTGATGGGAAAGGCGGCGGTGATGCCGTCGGTGACGGTCAAACCCAAGCAGAAAACGGAGCCGAAGATCTTGTTTCTGCCGGATAAAAGTGCTTCCACAGAAAGAATTACAGAGTATCTTTTCGGCAGGGGCATCGACTATGCCATCATCCAATACTGCATTGACAAGGGGCTGATCTTCGAGAGCCTGCCATACCACAACCTTGTGTGCGTTGGCTTTGATGAGAAGAATATCCCTCGCTATGCGTCCTACCGGGCGACCAATGATCGCCGAGTTTTAGGTGACTGCTCCGGTAGCGACAAGCACTATTCTTTTCGGATCGCAGACAGCGACAGCGGAACGGTGCATATCTTTGAGTGTGCCATTGACCTGCTTTCCTATGCGTCGCTTGAAAAGATGGCGGGCAGAGATTGGCGGAAAGACAACCTTGTTTCCCTCGCCGGTGTGTATCTGCCCAAGGAGAAAATCGAGGACAGCACTACCCCTGTGGCTCTTGTGAAGTACCTCAATGAGAAGCCGCAGAGTAAGAAAATCTTCCTGCACTTCGACAACGATAATGCCGGGAGAAAAGCCAGCCTTGCGCTGAAAACCATATTGCCGAGCAAGTATGAAGTCATTGACAGCCCACCGCCCTGCGGTAAGGACTACAATGACTTTCTTTGTTTTCAGCTTGGTATCCGCCGCAACAAAACCAAAGAAAGGACGAATGAACGATGACTGAGTTCAGCATTTATCAGATCAATACGGATCGGGACGACAACCGTATCTGCTTCTTGGGACTGGATACCCTTGAACGATTTCAGCACTCCAAGGAGGTCGATCCCGTTCTCTACGACCGAGTTTATGATGGAAAGCTCGATTGCAATTCCCTTGAAACCATCTATGAGAAATTTAATATCAACCATCCCGCCGACTACAAGGGACGCTCTCTTTCCGTGTCGGATGTAGTCGAAATCAGGGAGAGCGACACCCTGAATCCCGGCTTCTACTTCGTGGACAGTATCGGGTTCAAGTCGATTCCTTTCGACAAATCTCTCTGCAAGGAGCCGGTAGAAGCAGGTAGTGGAAAGATTTCCGTCCTGCTTGTGGAGCCGAACAAGTACCCCAAGATGATTGAGATCGACGACACCTTGGAGGCAATGCAGGCGGTTGTCGGTGGCGACATTGAGGAATATATGCCCTTTGAAGATGAGGTCGCAATCATCTGCAATGAGGAGGGCAAGGTCAACGGACTGACCCCGAATCGGGCGGTTTATGGAGAGCCACAAGCCGTTGAAATGACCTTTGCCGAGATGCGTAGCCGCTTTTGTGAAGCGGAAAATGAGGGCAAAGAACACCTTTCCGGCTATATCGTTTTCACGCAGGACAGCTTTGACAAGCCATACGATGAGAGGTCAAGAACCTATGGCGTCAGCTCCAACAACAAGGCGTTTCAGGCTGGAATGGGTGGCTATTCCATCTTCGGGTCGTGCCTTGACGGAACTGACCCGTGCCTTAGACTGGACGGTTATATGTTTGGCGAGAACGCTTGGAAAATTGAAAAGTGCTATATGATGGAGCCTTCCCGTGAGATGCTGGACATTATCTGCGGGAAGTTTTTCATTGCTTACGCACCTTTCGATGCAGAGAAGTTCCAGTCCCTCCCGCCTGACCTTGCGGAGAAATACCGTGAGAAATTCAAGTATCCCGAACGCTTTATGAGAGTCAACAATGAGATCGTAGCTGTGCCTTTTAAGCCCGTCAGGGCGAACAAAGAACGCTGATCTCATTGAGAACGGGGTTCCCCCGAACGCTCTGTATTATCTTAACAAGCAGACTGTTTGTATCCCCCAAAGACTACAAACAGTAGATCGCTTGTTAGGGGTTCCCCCTAATACCCCATAAGAACACTTCAATCAACAAGGAGGAAGATAATAATGCGAAAGCGCAATGTAGATAAGCACATTTGGTTTTCCCGTGACGAAGCACAGGAGCTTCAGAAAAAGGCAAAGAAAGCCTGTCTTTCCGAAGGTGCACTCATTCGCCTGCTTATTCGTGGCTATGAGCCGAGGGAAAAGCCGGATGACCGCTTCTATGACACGATGCGTCAGCTTTCCGCCATCGGCAACAACATTAATCAGCTTGCGGTGCAGGCGCACTCGCTTGGCTTTGTTGACGCACCGAAACTTCAGAAGGAGGCGGAGCGTTGGCACAAGTTTCAGGCAGATGTAGAGCGAGTGTTTCTGCGTCCCGAAAAAAGTGATCTGAAATGGCAGTAAGCAAGATATGGAAAGTGAAGGTTCGCCTGAAAGCCGTCATCGACTATGCGACCAATCCCGAAAAAACAAGGGTGCAGGAATACACGCCGGAGCAATATCAGGCGCTTGCCGATGTTCTGAAATACGCAAAGGACGAAGAAAAAACGGAGCGTGAGTTTTATGTGGACGGCATCAACTGTAATCCGTCAACTGCCCGTGACCAGTTTGTGACGGTCAAGGAACAGTTCGACAAGGAGGACGGCATCCAAGCCTATCACGGCTATCTGAGCTTCAAGGACGAGCCGAACATCAATCCCAACCTTGCTCAGAAAATCGGAATGGAATTTGCCAAGCGTGTGTGGGGCGACCGCTTTCAGGTCGTGGTAACAACGCACCTGAACACGAAGCACCTGCATTGTCACTTTGTTGTGAACTCCGTTTCCTTTGTGGACGGCAAGCGGATGGCAAATAACGAAAAGCACTGGCGGTACTTCCGGCACATAGCCGATGAGTTGTGCCGTCAGTATCAGCTTGATGTGATTGAAAACCCGCAGCGTGGTACGGGCAAAAACTACTATGCAAGGAAGCTACACGAAGCGGGTATGCCGAACTATGTAGATACCGCACGGGCGGTGATCGACGACGCAATCGCCAAGAGCCGCAGCTATGCCGACTTCAAATATGTTCTCCGTCAGATGGGAGCGTATTTTGACGACTCGGAAAATCACAAGTACACGGTGCTGCGTGTAAAGGGCTACCGAAAAAATATCCGGCTTGCACGGCTTGGTGATGAGTATTCGCTTGACCGTATCAAGGAACGCATCTATGACAATCGGAACTCGGCAAGATTAGAGCCGTTTCAAAAAGGCTACTACCATCGCCCAAGGCAATATGTTCTCTTGACACGGGAACATAAGATACGGAAGGTCGGCGGACTTTACGGACTGTATCTGCACTACTGCTACAAGCTCGGCTATCTGCCGAGGTACAAAAAACAAGACCCGGCTCGGCTTCATTATCTTCTGCGAGAGGATTTAATGAAGCTGGACGAGATAACCGCACAGGTCAGGCTGCTTGGCAGAGAGAATATCTCAACCGCCGAGCAGCTTTTCTCATATCAGCACTCGGTTGAGGAACAGATCAATGCCTTAACTGCCGACAGAACGCATCTCCGAAATGAAATACGAAAAGTGAACATCACAGATGCAGAGCTGTCGCAGGCAAAAGGCAGCATCTCGCTTCTCTCCGAGAAGCTAAAAAAGCTCCGCAAGGAAGTCAGGCTATGCAATGGCATTGCCGAACGCTCCGGCATAATGGCGGAAAATCTGAGGGCTGTCCTTGCGGACGAAGAAAAAATCAAAACAAACAGGAAGGAGAACCGAAGTTATGAACAACGGCGGTGACGCAGCGGAACAGGTCGTCAGGCTATCACTTGAGGGCTTTGAAGTAGCTGCAAAACTTACGGGAACGGCAGCGAAAGAGCTGACCGTTCTTTTGATTTCTGTTTTGAAGCAGGAACAGAAAACCAAGGGCAAAGCAAGGCTCACCAATATGCTGAAATCAGGCAAGGAGCTGAAAGTCTTTTCTATCCCGAACAAGGATTTGAAAACCTTTACCGAGCAGGCAAAGAAGTACGGCGTCCTCTACTGTGTGCTGAAGGATAAGTACAACAAGGACGGCAATGTCCCGATAGATATTATCGCCCGTGCAGAGGACGCATCGAAGATCCAGCGTATCTTTGACCGCTTCGAGCTTGGGAATGTGGACAAGGGTTCCATCGTGGCAAATGCGGAAAAGAGCATTGCCGAGCGAGAGGAACGAGTGGACGAAGTACCGACCAAAACGAGAGGAGAACGCATCGTGGAAGAAGCAATGGGTGATCCGGTTAAGAAGGAAGGTCAGTCCCACGAAAACCCTACGGTCGCAAAGACGGAAAAAAGCCCTCCGTCCGAGCGAAGCTCCGAGATCGGCGTCACGACTTCTGACAGGGGTGCGGCAAAGCAGGCAGATAAAAAGCCTTCCGTAAGAGAAAAGCTGGAACGCTATAAGGCTGCTGCGAAAGCCGATAAGGAAGCAGACCGTGCCGAGCCTGCGCTTTCCAAGGAGAAAGCCAAAGCACCCGAACCGCTCCGTCAGACGGTTCACCATCAGCCCAAAAGAACCAAGAAACCGAAAGCGAGGTAATCAGCTATGACCAATAATTTCACTCCCAAGAAGTCCGGGACTGCGGCTCGACCGCAGCTCTCCCCGGAGGAATATGCCGCCAAGAAAAAGGCGGAGAAGGATGCTGTATATCAGATGATCGACGACACCGCAGCCGAGATCGTCCGTGACCCCGACAAGTTCAGAGCCTATCTTGACACGCAGGCACGAATGGATCGCTACTCTGCCGCAAACGCTCTGCTTATTTACAAGCAGCAGCCGCAGGCGACCCAGCTCAAGGATTTCCGTGACTGGCAGGAGGACGGCGTGAAGGTCAACAAGGGGGCTAAGAGCCTGTCCATTCTCGAACCCGTGGAGTACGCCAAGAACGACGGCTCTGCCGGCATCGCCTACAATGTGAAGAAGATGTTCGATGTAGCGCAGACCAGCGGCAAGAAGCCTGCTGCACCGACCCTTGACCGTGACCCCCGAAAGCTCGTTGCCATTATGTTGGACACCGTACCCATTGAGGTCAAAAGCGTGACGGAGCTTCCTCAACCGCAGATGGGAGCGTTCTATAAGAATGAAGATCAGACCCTGTATATCAAGCGGGACATCGGGGACAGCGTGGCACTTTGTCAGTGCGTGGCGCAGGAGCTGGGTCACGCCCAGCTTGCAATGAACTGCGAAGCATACAGCCGCAAAGATATGGGCTTCTCTGCTGTCTGCGTCGGTTATATGCTCTGCCGTAAGTTCGGCGTGGATGTGAAGAACTTCGCCATTGACCGAATCCCGGAGGAACTGTCGAGTAAGTCCCCCAAGGAAATTCGTGCAGAGCTTTCTAAGACCCGTGCGGCGATGAGCGAGATCGGCTCCCGTGTGTCGGAGGAACTGTATCGTCAGCGGCAGGAACGCTCCAAAGACCGTGACAGCAGATAACGGAGGAAACGCCAATGAAAGAAGAAAAGAACTATATTGCCTTGAATGACTATGAACACGGCATCGTGATCGACTCTCTCAATGAAAAGAGGAATGACCTTATCAGCGAGGGAAAGACGACTGATGCAGTGGATGAACTGATCGTCAAAGTCGGTCACGCCCCCAAAAAGAAATTCAAGGTGATTGAAAGGGACAAACGCCGAGATGAAGCAAGATGACAAGCGTACCGCTGTTATCCTCTCCCTGATCGGCATTATTCCCGTCGTATGGCTTGCGCTTAAAATTGCGCCATCTGTCGGCGGCGGTCTTGCAGCGATACTGCCGGAACTGATGAGCGTATTTGAAAATCTATTTCATATTGAGCTTTGCGAGGACAGTGTAAAAGCTGTCCTCGTTTTGCTTCTCTGCTACGGAATGGGTATCGGCATTTATTTCTCTACACGCAGAAATTACAGACGACGGGAGGAACACGGCTCGGCTAAGTGGGGCGAGGCACGAACCGTGAACAAGAAGTACGCACAACATCCAAAGAGTGCGAACAAGCTGATGACACAGAATGTGAGCATCGGGCTGAACGCTAAGAAGCACCGCCGCAACCTGAACACTCTTGTTTGCGGCGGCAGCGGTGCCGGTAAGACCCGATTCTATTGCAAACCGAATCTGATGCAGGCGAACACCAGCTTCGTGATCCTTGACCCGAAGGGCGAGATCGTTCGGGATGTCGGAAAGCTGCTTGAAGCAAAGGGGTATGAAATCAAGGTGCTTGACCTAATTTCGATGGAGAAAAGCCATTGCTACAATCCCTTTGTGTATTTGCGGAGCGACAACGACATTCAAAGGCTCGTCACCAATCTGTTCAAGAGTACCACACCAAAAGGCTCTCAAAGCAACGATCCCTTTTGGGATACGGCAGCTTCAATGCTTTTGCTGGCGCTTGTATTCTATCTTCACTATGAAGCACCGGGGGACGAGCAAAACTTTGCAATGGTGATGGAGATGCTTCGTGCAGGAGCGATTGAGGACGAGGAAGAACCAAGACCTTCCCCGCTGGATAATCTCTTTTCCGAGTTGGAATACGAGAACCCCGAACACATCGCATTGAAGTATTACCATTCCTATCACTCCGGTTCGGCTAAGACCCTGAAAAGCATTCAGATCACCCTTGCCGCACGGCTTGAAAAGTTTAATCTTGAAAGTCTTGCGGCGTTGACGACCACCGATGAACTGGAACTTGAAACGCTTGGTGAGAAAAAGACGGCTCTGTTTGCGCTGATACCGGATAATGATACGAGCTTCAATTTTTTGGTCAGTCTCCTTTATACCCAGTTATTTCAGCAGCTATTTTATTCCGCCGATCACATCCACGGCGGCAGCCTGCCGATTCCCGTGCATTTTCTGATGGACGAGTTTGCCAATGTCAGCCTGCCGGACGACTTCGACAAGATTCTTTCCGTTATGCGTTCTCGCTCAGTATCTGTCAGCATCATCCTGCAAAACTTGGCACAGCTGAAAGCTCTGTTTGAAAAGCAGTGGGAAAGCATCGTCGGCAACTGCGATGAATTTCTCTACTTGGGCGGCAATGAACAGTCCACTCACAAATATGTGTCTGAGCTGCTGGGTAAGTCCACGATTGATACCAACACCTACGGCAAGAGCAGCGGCAGAAGCGGCAATTACAGCACGAACTATCAGATCAGCGGCAGAGAGCTTCTGACGCCGGATGAGGTTCGTATGCTCGACAACCAGTATGCCATTCTCTTTATCCGAGGTGAGCGACCCGTGCTTGATTTCAAGTACGACATTCTCAAGCATCCGAATGTGGCAATGACCGCAGACGGGAACGCCGGTGTATATACGCACGGCGAGGTAAAGTCCGATGTGGCTACTATCGAGCTTATCAGCTTTGACAAAAACAAGGCTCCTGAAATCGAAGTAGCCGAAACCAATTACGAACTCCTCTCCGATGAGGACTTCGATACCAACTGAATTTATGGAGGTAACACAATGAATATCTTTAAGAAAACCAACAAAGAAACCACCAAGCTGCCTATGACCGGCAAGGTCAAGAAGGGCTTCCGCATTTACTGCACCGCTATTATGGGTGCGGCACTCGTTCTCGGTACTTCGGTCACGGCTTTTGCTGCTGGCGATCCCATTACCGTTATCAACAACCTGTCCACCTTTATCTTCGGTCTGATCCGTGCCATCGGACTTATCCTGCTGGGCTTTGGCGTTGTGCAGGTCGGTTTGTCCCTGAAGTCCCACGATCCCTCTCAGCGAGCGAACGGCTTTCTCACTCTCGCAGGCGGTGTCATCATCACCTTTGCCAAGGAGATTCTCGACCTGATTGTCGGCTAAGTTCATTCACACCGTGGGGTGTTCCTGGCTTCTCAGGAACACCCCCTATTCTTTGAAAGGAGGTGCTTTTCGTGAGCGACAACTGGGTCGTACAAAATCTTCAAAGCGCACTGGAAACTTGGAACGAAAAGCTGGCTGAGATTTGGCAGCTTATCACGACAACGCCGCAGGACTTCAAAGGCGGAGGGATTTGGGGCGTGATCGTCAACATCAACGGCGCAGTGCAGTCTATCGGACTTGCACTCCTTGTGCTGTTTTTCGTCGCCGGTATGGTGAAAACCTGCGGTTCGTTCACAGAAGTCAAGAAACCGGAACACGCTCTGAAGCTGTTTGTTCGCTTCGCCATCGCCAAGGGTGCTATCACATATGGTATGGAGTTGATGCTTGCTCTTTTCAATATCGTTCAGGGAACGATTTCGACAATTATGAGTTCGGCAGGCTTCGGTTCACCCCAACAGACAGTTCTACCGGCTGAAATGATAACGACTATTGAGGACTGCGGCTTCTTTGAGTCCATCCCGTTGTGGGCTGTCACACTCATCGGCGGGCTGTTTATTACTGTGATGTCCTTTATCCTGATAATGACCGTGTACGGGCGTTTTTTCAAACTTTATATGTATACGGCGCTTGCACCCATTCCGCTTTCCACCTTTGCCGGTGAGCCGAGTCAGAATGTGGGCAAGTCCTTCATCAAAAGCTACTGCGCCGTTTGCTTGGAGGGGGCAGTGATCGTGCTGTCCTGCATCATCTTCTCGCTTTTTGCGTCCTCACCACCCGTGGTCAATCCCGATGCGGCGGCGGTCACGCAGGTGTGGAGTTATATAGGCGAACTGCTCTTTAATATGCTTGTTCTCGTTGGCTCGGTCAAGATGAGCGACCGCATTATCCGAGAGATGATGGGACTGTAAGGAGCGCACTATGAAAAACAACACCAAAATCTATAACCGCTTCAAGGGGTTCACCCTTGAGGACTGCGATTGCCGATATTGTCTGTACTACGGCGGTAGACGCAAAGGCAAGGTGAACTGCCTTGCGGATGAATGCGTCTGTGCCGAAGAAATCCGTCAGGCAAAGGAACGCTGTCGCAGAGAAAGGAGCTTCTAATGTTTCATCAACTTTATAATATCCATCTCCTGAACGGAGAAGTCATTCAGTCAGCGGAGGATTATGACCTCCCTGCCGAAAAGGGATTGGTTGGTATGTTCGAGCGAATGAAAGAAACGGATATTCTGACCGTCAACGATTTGCTTTTGGGTTCAGCGTATATTCCCAAGCGCAGCATCGTTTATATCGCAACCGGCGATGTGGTGGAGGGACACAAGTATGGAAGTAAAAATTAACAGAGAAATCCGCAACTATACGGAGGCAATGTTCTTTGGACTGTCTATGCGACAGTTCATTTTTTCTGCCTGCGCCTGCGTAGTGGCAGTGGGACTCTATTTCCTGCTCAAGCCCTATGTCGGCACGGAAACCGTATCGTGGATGTGCATTTTGGGAGCCGCACCCTTTGCGGCTCTCGGCTTCATTAAGTACAACGGAATGACGGCTGAAAAGTTTGTATGGGCTTGGTTCAAATCCGAGTTTCTGATGCCAAAGAAACTGACATTCCGTTCTACCAACACCTACTACGAGATGATGAAGCCGGGAATGGAACACAAGCAGAAGGAGGTATTAAAAGCCAATGATTAAAACGCTTCGCAACCTGCTCAAACAGGATAAAGAACGATTTGTTGTGCCGAGGGGCGTCCAGGATGTAATCCCCATCAAGGCGATTTACGACGACGGTATTTTTCAGGTGGGCAGAGATAAGTTCTCCAAGACCTATAAGTTCAGCGACATCAACTATGCTGTCGCCAGTCGTGAGGATAAGGAAGCTATGTTCCTTGAATATTCGGAGCTGCTCAACAGCTTCGACAGCGGCGCAACCACCAAGATCACCATCAACAACCGCCGCCTGAACCGTGCGGATTTTGAGAAAACCATTCTTCTCCCACTGAAGGGCGATGCTCTTGACGAATACCGTGAGGAATATAACCGGATGCTTCTTGAAAAGGCGACCGGCGCAAACTCGATCATTCAGGAGAAATATATCACCATTTCGGTGTGCAAGAAGAATGTGGAGGAAGCGAGAAACTACTTTGCCCGTGTGGGTGCTGACCTGATCGCCCACTTCGGGCGGCTTGGCAGTAAGTGCGTGGAGCTGGAGCCGGATGAACGGCTCCGCATTTTCCACGACTTTTACCGTGCCGGTGAAGAAACGGAGTTCCGCTTCGACATCAAGGAAACCCGCAGAAAGGGTCACGACTTCAAGGATTTCATCTGCCCTGATTCGATGGAGTTCACGGGCGACTATTTCAAGATCGGAGAGCGTTACGGCAGAGTGCTGTTCCTGCGGGAGTACGCTTCCTATATCAAGGACAGTATGGTTGCCGAAATGACCGATCTCAACCGCAATCTGATGATGTCCATTGATGTTATCCCCGTACCCACGGATGAAGCCGTTCGGGAAGCCGAAAGCCGTTTGCTCGGTGTTGAAACCAATGCGACCAACTGGCAGCGTAGGCAGAATGCCAACAACAACTTTTCTGCCCAGCTTCCCTACGACATTGAACAGCAGCGCAAGGAAATGAAAGAGTTCCTTGACGACCTGACGACCCGTGACCAGCGAATGATGTTTGCCGTTCTGACGATGGTTCACACGGCGGACACCAAGGAGCAGCTTGACAATGACACAGAAGCTCTGCTTACCACAGCGAGAAAGCACCTTTGCCAGTTCGGTATTCTCAAGTTCCAGCAGCTTGATGGACTGAATACGGCGATGCCCTTCGGTGTCCGCAAGATTGAGTCGTTCCGTACTCTGACCACAGAGAGCCTTGCGGTCTTTATCCCGTTCCGTGTGCAGGACATTTGCCATACCAATGGCGTTTACTACGGTCAGAATGTCATTTCCAAGAATATGATCATCGCAGACCGCAGACAGCTCCTCAACGGCAACGAGTTTATTCTCGGTGTTTCGGGTGGTGGTAAGTCCTTTACCGCAAAAGGCGAGGTCATCAATCAGGTGCTTGCCGGCAACGCAGACATTATTATCATTGACCCGGAGCGAGAGTATTCGCCCCTTGTGCGGGCGCTGGGCGGCGAGATCATCAACATCTCTGCCACTTCTCCCACCCATATCAACGCTATGGATATGAACCGGGAATACGGTGACGGTGCAAACCCCGTTATTCTGAAATCCGAGTTCATTATGTCCCTGTGCGAGCAGCTCATCGGAGGAAACAACCTCGGCGCAGTGCAGAAGTCCATCATTGACCGCTGTACGGCAAGCGTCTACCGCACCTATCAGCAGAACAACTATACCGGCGAAGTGCCGACCTTGCAGGATTTCAGAGCAGAGCTTTTGAAGCAATCTGAACCCGAAGCGCAGGAGATTGCTCTTGCCATCGAGCTGTTTACCAACGGTTCTCTGAACACCTTCGCCAAGAAAACCAATGTGGACACGGATAACCGCCTGATCTGCTATGACATCCTTGACCTCGGCAAGCAGCTTATGCCCATCGGTATGCTGGTCGTCCTCGACTCTATCCTGAACCGTATTACGCAGAACCGAGCTAAGGGTAAGAACACTTTCATCTTCATTGATGAAATCTATCTTCTGTTCCAGCACGAGTACAGCGCAAACTTCCTGTTCACCCTTTGGAAGCGTGTGCGAAAGTACGGTGCTTATGCCACGGGCATCACGCAGAATGTGGACGACCTGCTTCAGTCTCATACGGCAAGAACGATGTTGGCAAACTCCGAGTTCATTGTGATGCTCAATCAGGCATCCACGGACAGATTGGAGCTTGCAAAGCTACTGAACATCTCGGACACCCAGCTTTCCTATATCACCAATGTGGATGCCGGTCACGGACTAATCAAGGTCGGCTCCAGCCTTGTACCGTTTGCCAATAAATTCCCTAAGAACACGAAGCTCTATAAGCTGATGACCACCAAACCGGGCGAGGGTGCTTAACCCTCGCCTTTGGCGTCAAGAAAGGAAGTTCAATGAAAAAGAAAATCTGTATGATTCTTGTTGCGGTGTTTGTAGCCGTCCTCGGCACAAGCACCTTTTTTATTATCGATCACTACAAGGAGTCGAATAAGCAAGCCGAGCTTTATGGCGAGCTGGCTGACCTTGTGAATGCTGCGGCACAGACGGATGCCGCAACGGAACCGGCGGAGCAGATTCCATACTCCGAGGAAAAGATGCTTCTGCCGGAGCTTGCAGAGCTTTATCAGCAGAACGGCGATTTGGTGGGCTGGATCAGCATTGCAGATACCAACATCAATTATCCCGTGATGCAGTCGGTGAATGAGCCGAATTTCTATCTAAAGCACGGCTTTGATAAGGAATACTCCGACTATGGTTGCCCCTATGTGCAGGAGGATTGCGATGTGCAGGAGCCGTCCGACAATCTTGTGATCTACGGACACCATATGTCCAACGGTTCGATGTTTGCCCACCTTGAAAAGTTCAAGAACAAAGACTTTTGGAGCGAGCATCGGATGATCACCTTCAACACACTGACGGATAAGCAGGAGTATGAGATCGTTGCCGTATTCCGCACAGTGGTCTACACCGACAGTCCCGAAGCATTCAAGTTTTATCGCTTTATAGACGCAGAGAGCGCCAATGCGTTTGACGACTTTATTGTCAAAAGTAAGGAACTGTCTTTCTATGATACCGGCGTGACCGCCGAATACGGTGATAAGCTCATTACGCTGTCTACCTGTGAGTACAGCCGCAACAACAGCCGTCTTGTGGTCGTGGCGAAGCGCATAATGGAGGACGGTGGTGCGGATGCTGCCAAGACTCACGCCGAAGCAACGGCAGAGGGCGAACGCCCTAATTAAGCGCCTTTGTGCCAATTATGACAACGGCAACTGCCTTGTACTGGACGACGGGGAACCGTGTATTTGTGTGCAGAGCATCTCATACTCACTTCTCTGCAAGTATTTTCGTAAAGCTGTCTTACCGGCGGAGCCTGTGCTGGAAGCGGATATTCTCGGCACACGCTTTGAAAAGTGCGTGTCCTGCGGTGCGCCGATTATCAAGAAGGGCAACCGAAAGAAATATTGCGAGAAGTGCGCTCAAAGAGCTTACAAAGCTCAGCAGGCAGAGTACGCAAGAAGAAAACGGGCAGAGTCGAAAAATAGGCACTGAAAAAGCCAGCAATATCAAGACTTTTCAGCTCCCGCACTTTGAGGGGTAAGGTGTTTATACCTTTACCCCTCATTTTTAATTTAGGGGTGTTTGGGTACGCCCCGGAAAGGAGGGTTCAATGGCTGATATTAAAACGAGAGATGTCGTAAAAGGTACGATCAAAAAAATCGACAAGGCGGCAATCGCCGCAGATCGTATGCGCTCCGCCTATGTGCAGACGAAGGAAAAGGCAGAACGCGCAACGCACCCGGATGAGCATAATGCCGAGGAGTACGCCTCCGACCGAGTGGAAGGCGGCGTTGACCGTATCACGCACGAAGTGGCGCACCAGTTTGATAAGCAGGGTCGCAAGGGGCTGGAAGAAACCAAACGGAATGTGTCCAAAGCAAAGGACGGTATACAGAAGTTTCGTGAAAAGCGTGCTACTGAGTCGATGAAAAGGCAAACTGTCCGCACCTCCGGGAATAAGACCATCAAGGCGGTCGAGCAAACGGAAAAGACGATCAAACAGTCTGCCGGTTCTGCCGGTAAGAAAACCATCAAGACTGCCGGGAAAGGTACAGCCAAAGCCGCACAGAGGTCGGTCAAGACCACGAAAACGGCAATCAAGACTACACAGCAGGCGGCAAAGGCGGCGCAGAAAACCGCACAGGCTACGGTGAAAGCATCGCAAAAAGCGGCACAAGCCGCCAAAGCCACAGCCAAGGCAACAGTTGCTGGTGTGAAAGCTGCCGTTAAAGCAACGATTGCCGCAGTCAAAGCAATCATAGCGGCGACAAAAGCATTGGTCGCTGCTATCGCCGCAGGCGGCTGGGTTGCCGTTGCGGTCATTGTCGTGATTTGCCTGATTGCTCTGATCTGCGGCTCGGTTTTCGGGATATTCTTTTCCGGCGAGGATTCCGGCACGGGAATGTCGATGCAGACTGCCGTGCAGGAAATCAACGCTGATTACGATGCCAAGATGGAAGCGGAGAAAAACTCGGTAGCCTATGATAATATGGAGATTAGCGGCGGTCGAGCCGTGTGGAAGGATGTGCTTGCGGTCTATGCAGTCAAGACGAATACAGACAAGGACAACCCACAGGAGGTTGCCACGATGGACGAGAGCAAGAAGCAGCTTCTCTCGGACATCTTTTGGGAGATGAACTCCATATCCTCCCGAAGTGAAAGCCACTCGGAAACGGAAATTACCGAAACGGACGACGGAAACGGCAACATCGTTCAGACGGAAACGACAGTCACAAAGACAACGCTCTATATCACCGTTTCCCATTTAACGGTGGACGAGATGGCTGACCTATATGGTTTCAATGAGGAACAACGGGAATATCTTGCCGAGCTTCTCAAGGACAAAAACAATTCCCTTTGGGCGGCGGTACTTTACGGTATCCGATACAGTGACGATCAGATCGTCACCGTGGCGCTTTCACAGGTCGGCAATGTAGGCGGCGAACCGTACTGGTCTTGGTACGGCTTCGGAAGCCGAGTGGAATGGTGTGCTTGCTTTGTAAGTTGGTGTGCCGATCAGTGCGGCTATATTGACACCGGGGTTGTACCCAAATATGCAGGCTGCGTGAACGGCGTCCAGTGGTTCAAAGACCGTGGACAGTGGATAGACGGTTCTGCCGAGCCTGTCCCCGGAATGATTATTTTCTTTGATTGGGATAACAAGGGTTCGTCGGGTCCGCAGGACGGACAATCCGACCACACCGGTATTGTCCAAAAGGTTGAGAACGGTATCGTTTATACCGTTGAGGGGAACTCAGGCGATAGTTGCCGGGTAAACCAGTACAGCGTAGGTCACTACGAAATCCTCGGATACGGAGTTCCAAACTACTGATGGAAAATTAAGAAAACCACCGGCTTCTTCACGCAGGAAGTCGGTGGTTTTCTTCTTCGGTTGAGTTTGTACAAAATGAAACACAGCAAAAGGCGGGACACACAGATTTGATAAAATACTATCTATGCTTGGAGGTGAAGCGAAAATGAAAGAATACGGATATGTCAGGGTATCTTCCTTGGATCAGAACGAGGAACGGCAGATGGTTGAGATGCGAAATCTCGGAATTGCTGAGGAAAACATCTATAAGGATAAGCAGTCCGGCAAGGACTTCAACCGTCCAATGTATCAGAAGCTGCTCCGTAAACTCAAAAAGGGCGATGTCCTGTATATTTTGAGCATTGACCGGCTTGGCAGAAACTACGAGGAAATTCAAAGCCAGTGGAGATTTCTGACACGGGAAAAGGAAGTCGATGTTTCTGTGATCGATATGCCGCTTTTAGACACACGGCGGGGTAAAGACTTAATGGGTACTTTCCTTGCGGATATTGTGCTGCAAGTTCTGTCCTTTGTGGCACAGAATGAGCGAGAAAATATCCGAAAGCGGCAGGCTCAAGGCATTGCTGCCGCAAAAGCCAACGGAATGAAGTTCGGCAGACCTGTCAAAAAGGCTCCGCCCAATTTCCCAGAGATCGTGGAGAAATGGGAAAGCGGTATCATCAAATCCTATGAAGCCGCCGAAATGTGTGGAATGTGTGAGTCAACCTTTTACCATCGGCTAAGGGAATATCGAGCCACTTTGAATGACGGAAAATAAAAATCACTGTGAAAAAGTACACCTTTTTACAGTGATTTTTTTGCGCTTATAGGGCTGAAAACGGAGCTGAAAATCCACCGTTTCCAACGGTTTTAGATATTATATCATGGTTTTGACGAACAGTCAATTCCTTCGATGGCGGTTTTGGGCTTTTGTATTTAGGTGTACTTTTTTAGAAAGTAACGGGAGGCGGTAGGCGTTTTGCTTGGTGAGATATACCGTGTCAGCATGATCGGACACCGGGTTGTCGAGGATTACAGTGTAGAGGAAAGGCTGCATGAACTATTCCGGGAATTGCTCCGCACGAAGGAATATGTGGAGTTCTATTTGGGCAGGAACGGTGACTTTGACATACTGGCTGCAAGCGTGATCAAGCGGCTTCATAAGAATTACCGTGACGATAATAGCGCTATGATTCTCGTTTTGCCATATCCGGTAAAGGATTATGAGTATTACAAGGATTATTACGATGAAATCATCATCCCGGATGAACTGCACGGAGTACATCCCAAAGCGGCAATTACGGAACGCAACCGCTGGATGGTGGCAAATACAGATGTGTTGATAGCCTATATACGAAACGAAATCGGCGGAACAGCCGCTTGTGTGCATATGGCAGAACAACTCGGACGGAAGATTATAAAAATATAAAGCAGGCACAATATGCGCCTGCTAAAACGGTCGTTTGTTTCGTAGAGTATTCTCCTTGACGAAGGAGAAAAAACTCCAAATAGCACTTATAATTATACTTAGTGTTGTCGGATTTGTCAAGATGTCAAACGAAAATCGCCGGAAAAAGTCGAAAATGAATATTGTACGGTCTTAATTTCTCGTATATTAGGGCGTTGGAACTCAATTCCAAGCCCCATTTTCCGTCAGACTGTCCGTCAGCCAATCATAAACGAAAGGGTGAACGCTATGGCAAGGACAGGCGAAAACATTTACAAGAGAAAGGATGGAAGATGGGAAGCTCGATATATTTCCTCATATAATGCCGACGGAAAGGCAAAGTACAAGTATCTATATGCTCGAACTTATGCCGAAGTGAAAACGAAACTAATTAGAGTGCAAAATTCTGTTGAAACCAAAGTTGAAGCAGAAAAAATCAGAGATAGAGAGAAATATGAATTTTGGCTATTTGAATGGTTGCGTTCAAAAAGAATAGGGATTAAAGACTCAACTTATATTCGGTACAGAAATGTAATTGAAAATCATATCAATCCCGATCTTGGCAAATATCCCATCAACAAAATCAGTACACCATTGATGGAACGCTTTGTTTCCAATAAATTAAACAACGGACGGCTTGATGGGAATGGTGGGTTATCTCCAAAAACAATGTCTGATATGCTGACTATAATTAAGGAGTCTTTCAAATATGCCCATACTGCGGGAGCTGTTACGATATGCCGCTTTGACGGAATCAGTTTGAAACGAAATTCCCAAGAGATGCGAGTGTTGAGTGTATTTGAACAACAACAGTTAATTTCGGTTTTATTTGAGGACTTTGACAGATACAAATTAGGAGTATTTATATGTCTTTACACAGGAATACGCATAGGCGAATTGTGTGCGTTGCAATGGAAAAACATATCATTCAGCGAAAAAACGATTGTAATCGAGCATACAATGCAGCGACTTCAAAATGACGATCCTAACGCTATATATAAGACAAGAATTATCATCACCGAGCCGAAAAGTAAAGCATCATTAAGGACGATCCCGTTACCTGATTTTGTAGTCAAAGCAATCAAGCCATTTGTCAGTTCTCCAAATGCCTATATCTTATCAGGAGAATGCAAATCAATAGTTGAACCAAGGACTATGCAAAACAGATTTAAAGGTTATTTAGAGGAAGGACATATTGGTGATGCTAATTTTCATTCACTGCGCCACACATTCGCAACAAGATGTATTGAAGCGGGCTTCGATGTAAAAACGCTCAGTGAGATCTTAGGACACTCAAGTGTGAAAATCACACTTGATAGATATGTCCATTCCTCAATGGAACTAAAGAGAAGCAATATGGAGAAACTAACTCCCATCTTGGTCTGAGCAGACCATTCGCCGTCAATAAAATAGTCAAAGAAGCGGAATAGTCCTTGTGAAATAAGGGTTTTTCCGCTTCTTTTCGTCAAGGAGAATACTCTACGAAAATCGAGAAAGGATGGGCGTATGGGTAGTTATGAAATTAATGAACTGCCGGAACTCGATAAGGATAAGTTGATTGAAATACTTACAGATGAGTTACCTGTTTTACGAGCAAAAATAGGTATATCACAAGGCGATATTTCAAACATCATCGGCATTTCTAGACAAACATATAACGCCATAGAAACAAAAAAGAGAAAAATGTCATGGAATACTTTCTTGTCATTAATACTATTTTACGGCTACAACGAGAAAACGACGGACTATGTTGAAAACATCGGTGCTTTTACTCCATCCTTAAAAAGAATTCTGAATGTAAATCGAAGAACTAGGGAGGATCAATAATGTCGCACACTGTAATTGAAATGAACTGCCCCGGTTGTGGTGCAAGAGTTTCTACTGGACAAAGCGAATGTGAATGGTGTCATAAGCCAATCATTATTTCTACTTTTAATAGTGTATATTCAATGCCTATGCCGGAAGTCAACAAGTATGCAGGGGCATATAAGAAAGCGTTATCTGAAAATCCCGATGATCAGGATCTAAACAATTCAATAGCTATGTGCTACTTGAAATTAAAGTTGTACGATAAAGCACTATCTGCTTTTGAAAAGGCAATGGAAGATAATTTTGATAATTCAGAAACATTTTTTTATGCAGCAATCTGCTTACTTAAGGGAAGAAAAGCTTTCTTGCTAAACAGAACTGAAATCGACAAGGCTGAGGAATATATAAATGCGGCAATAATGATAGAACCTCGTGGTATTTACTACTATTTCCTTGCTTACATTAAGTATGATTACTTCAGCAGAAAGTATTTCAAAACTTCCCCAACATATCAAGAAGCATTGAAGATGGCGCAACAGCAAGGATTCTCGCCGTATGATGCTGAACAGCTTTTTAGCATCCTTGGCGTTGAAAAACCCAGCGTGTTTTAAGAAGTAGTGCCACAGCTACTCTTGAAATATAAAAAATTAATAATTTGGAGGTTGTGTGATGGCTTACACAGAGCAGGACATTAAACGCCTGTGCAAAGGCAGAACCGAGGAGCAAAAGAAGGTAATTAGATACTTCTTGGGCGGTGGCGGTTGTCTGTCTAAAACTATGTCGGATGAAGAATATGAGGCTGCTGTAATGGCAAAGGCAAGAAGCATGGACTTCAAGCAAAAGGCTCTTAACAAGATCGGGCTTGATGAGTCTCAGGTCAATGAAATTGAGCCGGTGCATTTTGAAGGCTACTACTTCGACGAAAAGAAAACCTACGCTAAGTGGGGCAAAGATCGTAAGTGGAGAAGTTCCGCCTATCAGATTTCTTGGATTTTCTTCTCCGATACTCAGGTCTATGTGTATCAGTATACATTTAACATGGACGAGGATGGCAAGAAGGAGTCTACTGAGGAGTACTTCTATAAAGATATTACAAACTTCTCAACATCTTCCGATACCGTCGAAAAAGAAGTGCTCGAAAAGGTTAGTTGCAAGGGCGAAGCTACATATACCCGCAAGAATGTTGATTCCAACAGATTTGCAATGGTTGTCCCCGGCGACAAGTTCTACTGCTCGATGGAGCAGTCCGATTACACCGAACGAGCAATTCAGGGTATGAAGGCGAAGCTCAGAGAGAAAAAGGGCTGATTTGTTAAATCCTTGGCTGATAGTCGTGTGGCAGTCTGTTAGTCAACGGTACGGGGGACGATGTTATGGAAATGCCAAGTCAAGAAGAGCAGATAATTGCAGAAGAATATGTGCTAGAACGACCTTTAAATAGACCAAGCACAGATGCTAAGGTGGCAGTCAAGAGTGTGATTACATATTTTCTGTTGTCATTTGTAGCAGGGATTTCGTTGCTTTATCTGTTCTCTTGGCTTGGCATTTTTGCATTACTTCCAGACAAGATTACTGCTTTTAGAGGGCAGCATACTATTCTTTTCAATATTTTATTTGTTACTTCATTCTATATTTTGAGTGGTTTACTCTGCTTGAAAAAAGCAGTTATTGGATGTATTAAGCTCTATCAACACTATGCTCCTGAACAGATAAGACGGCGCTGCTTATTTAAGCCAACCTGTTCTGAGTATGCCATATTGGCAATAGAAAAATACGGTCTTATCATTGGGCTAATGAAAGCGTATAACAGATTATTCAAAAAATGCAAAGGGAATATTTATCGAATAGACTATCCATAAATCTGAACACAACGCTATTTGCAGCTTCATATAAGGAGGGCATATATGCCATTAAATATATCTACAGAAAAATTAACTGATGGTGAGGCAATTGCGCTTGGCGCAATAGAAATCGTATCTATACCGCACATTTCAATTATTGATGGAAGAGAAAATGCTATCACAGAAATCGTAGAAAAATATAGAGATGAAATGAGCAGTATGCTTGGTGAAGTATACCAAGCATATAAATCAATGAGCTATGCTGACGGTTACTCAAAAGATATTTCACTTGAGTTGCTTTGGACGACTCAAGCTGTTCAAAACCAGCCATATAATGCGCAGATTCGATTGTTTGTCGTGATACGAGCGATAGACAACGACACTAATTCAGCGATCCAAGCGGTTTCAGCTTTAATAAAACTATGTGAATCAACGCTCTCATTGCAGAAGTACGAAACGATAGAAATTAAGTATTCGACTCTTGCAGAAAGCGTTTTACATATAAATGACACAAATATAAAAGCCATTGTCAAAGAGGAAAAAGCGGAAAACTTGCAAAATCAGCTTCTGCCTTTTTGCTATGCTTATGACAGAATACCTGTATCAAATAACGATCTAAGCAGGATAGTTAATGTTTTGATTGACTATCCGAATTGTGCTGTTTCTATGCAGTTAATTCCTACATCTTATGAGATGGGTGAAGCTGCTGAAATCGATAGAATAACGCAAGCATTGGACACCCTCAGTAAGGGCGTTATGGATCAAGGCATAGGTAATGTCAGCTTTGCTTTGGCGGAAAAACACGCTGATGTTTACAGATATTATTCTGAGAATAAAACATCGGCGTTATTCGCATTTAATGTGCTGATTTATGGAGATAACATAGCCATATCCAATGTTGCAAGTCGTGTTTTCGGTCAGCTTTCAAGCGGCGTTAACACATCTGCAAACTTGCGTTTGATTGATCTTGATAAAAGTGAAGTGGGAAAGGATAACAACTTTTATCCGTTACCTTGGGCAGTAAACGAGATATTAGTTGGTAAAGAAAGAAATCTAAACATTTGGAATTCCGGACAATTCTCGAATGCCCTTTACCGATTGCCTTATGTAATAACGGCAGAAGAAGCATCAGAGTTTTTTAGACTACCTATTGGTAGTGATCGCATTACCGCAGGCTTAAAAATCAATGAATCAGGCAAAGGCAATAAGACCTATTCGTCAAATATTATCAATGCAGGAGATATTACCGTTGGTAAATTGCGTTCATCCACAAAGGGAGATACTATCGGTTTTTCTTTGAAAGATTTGGCGAAGCATATGCTTGTCGTTGGCACTCCCGGTTCGGGTAAGACAACATTTTCAGTAAGTCTTTTGGATAGGTTGTGGAAAGACCATAATATTCCGTTCTTAGTAATAGAACCTGCAAAAAATGAGTATAGAGCATTGGTACAAAGCATACCGGAACTTCAGGTATTTACACCCGGCAAAAATTTTATTTCTCCGTTTGTTTTCAACCCGTTTGTACCACCTAAAAATGTCAAGTTGGAAACTTACAAATCAACTTTGAAAACGGCTTTTGCGGCAGGCGTTTCAATGTCAACTCCTCTTGACAAAATTTTTGAGGAATCCATTAACAACTGTTATTCCGATTTCAGATGGCTTGATACATATACGGTTGATGATAAAGGAAAGATATTTAACATTTCTGACTTTATCAAGTGCTTCCAACAAACTTTTGATGAAATTGGATATACAGGAGATGCCAAGAACATCGGTAGAGCCGGTGTCGTAAGACTTAACAGTCTTGTTAATTTGTTTGATAATTATTTCTCTATTCCGATTGAGGACATTTTACAAAAACCTACCATCATTGAGTTGGCAGCGATTGAAAACAGCGATCAGAAAGCATTGATAATTGCTTTGCTTCTACTTTCAATCCTTGCCTATGTTAATGCTAACTATATCGGTGAAGGTGGCTTGAAAAATGTGATTCTTTTGGAAGAGGCTCATGTGCTGCTTGATGCTGACACAAATGCGGGACAAGGTGATGCAAATCCGAGTGCCATTGCACAGGGACTTGTCAAGAGAATGCTGGCTGAGATTCGTTCGTATGGCGTTGGGTTAATCATTGCCGATCAGTCACCTCGCAAAGTTTCGACCGATGTTGTTGCCCTGACAGATATGAAAATGATATTTCGCCTTGTCGAAAGTGTGGACAAACAGATCATTGGCGATAGTACTAATATGACGGATGTTCAAGTTCAAAGAATGGCAAAGCTGAAGCCCGGTGAAGCGTTTTTGTTCTTTAACAAATTAGAAGAACCGGAGGAAGTTATTACCCCCGACTACCGCTTGGAGAACAATATTAGTATTACGCTTTCCGATGACGGAATAAGAGCTTTGTCAACATATTGGAACAATAAAGCAGAAAAACTCCGACCGTATCCTGAGTGTCAATGTGTTGCCTGCTGTTCTAAGACTTGTGATTATGCAAGGCGTATTCTTGCGAGGGAAGTTGCTCGAAGAATTTTTGTTAAAAACTTCAGATCTGACACCAAGGATTTTGAAATTCTCAAAAAAGTATTTAGAAGGATCAGCCAAATGATTCAAGCCGAACTTAACGATGAGGAATTTACACCGGAGCTTCTTTCTTGCGTTAAAGTTCATCTTTGGAGAAGAATTAAGTACGGAACCAAAATTCAGATTAGAGATACTCAAATAGAGAATTCACTTAGAAAGTAGGTGAGCAAAAATGGCTGAAGAATTTGATGCAAGTGTTGATACTTCTGATGTAGATGCATCTGCTGATATGGATACTTCGGATGTTGTTGATGATGTGCCTGATGATATTCCTGATGACATCCCCGAAGATGTACCGGAGGACGAACCTGAAATGGTGGAAGAAGATGACTTGTCTGAGGACATCCCTGAAGATGTCCCTGAAGATGAGTCTGAACTGACGGAAGAAAATGACTTGTCTGATGATATTCCCGAAGAT
>CEAR01042320.1_pt1 | contig 149694 bp, 147 predicted proteins | sample 557461 | NCBI WGS metagenome assembly CEAR01 (sample SAMEA3182075, study PRJEB8094) | gut metagenome | biome: human; feature: gut; material: Stool; isolation source: human stools | place: Canada | collected 2012-03-14 | reverse complement strand
GCGGTATTCCTGACGCTGAAAAAGCAGATGGAAGCCGCCGCGCCACTTGCCCCTGACGGTACGCTCCGGGTGGATGCTTCCGTACCGGAACGCACCGAATATGAGCAGCAGATCGAGGCACTGCAAGACGGTAAGCGCGCCTTGTATGAACGCTATCTCATGGGCGAGATTGACCTGAACACCTACAAGGCGGAAAAGACTGCGTGTGACGAGCTGCTTTTGAAAACGAAAAACGCCTATGCCGCAGTATTGGCACAGGCGAAGCAGAAACGGGACGAACAGGCACGGCAGGACAGCCGCATGGAAGCGTCCAAGGCAATTTTCGATGCGGACACGCTGACCACCGAGCTGGCCGAGCTGCTGATCGACAGGGTGCTGGTGTACCCCGACAAGCGCATTGAGATCGCATACAAAATCCAGGACATTTTTGATTGAGGTGGCAGTCATGAAAATTGCTTTCTATTGCAGAGTGGACGGACAGGGCTTTGGCTTTGTCCTCCCCGATGAAGCTGACAAGCTCCGCGAGTTTTTCGCCGAGCATCAGGATAAGCCTGCGCTTGAAAATCCATCAAGCGCAAGCTAAAAATTTTTGTCGTGTGCTTGACATACGGGTGACGCAGATCATGAAATCTAACATGCTTGCACCCAGCGTGTTCCAGGATGAGCTGCAATCTGCGCCGTACCACGCCGGGTGTAATGGGGCAGTCCTCCTTCACCGGGGACGGGAACATCCAGCGGGAGTCCACCGTCTCTTTGTACTCCCGCAGCACTGCCACCACCGCAGGCGGCAGAACGATCTTTCGGATGGAGTTTTTCGTCTTGGGTGTGCTGATCTGAAGCTGGCCCCGCACATCGTAGACCTGTTTGTTCACATTCAGCACGCCGGTTTTGAAGTTCAGATCGTCCCACTGCAGCGCCATGAGCTCACCTCGGCGCAGGCCGGTGGCCAAGTCCAGAAGGAACACTTCGTAGTAGCCCTCGAACTTCGCCTGGATGAGAAACCGCTGCAATTCCTCTCTGGTCAGCACCTGCATCTCCCGTGCCTTCTTCGGCGGCAGCTTGCAGCCGATGGCCGGGTTCACACGGATCAATCCATCCTGCACTGCCTTTTCCAACGCGGAGCGGCAGGTGGCGTGACACATGCGCACCATTCGGTCGGACAGCCCTTCGCCGTACTTGTCGGTGAAACGCTTCCGGCCGCTTTTCTTGAGCCGCCCGTAGAACTGCTGCAGGTCATTCTGCGTCAGCTTGTTCAGCGGGAGGTCCCCGATCTCCGGGATGATGTGCAGGCGGATGCGGCTTTCGTAGGTCTCCTGCGTAGTTGGGCGAATCTTAGGCTTGGAGTGATTCTCGTACCAGTATGTCAGCCAGTCCCCGAAGGGCATCTCAGGCCGCACCTTCTCCGGCTTCAGCCCGCCGCATTCCTCCTTGAGCTTTTGGAGCTTCTCGACGCACTCCTTCTTGGTTTTAGCGAGAACATTTTTCGTCTTGGGATAGCCGTTATCGTCATAGCCGATGACGATGCGGCCTTCCCACCGTCCGTCCTTGCGCTGTCTTACAGTTCCGTCTCCGGCTTTTCGTTTTCTTGCCACGGTTTCAACTCCTTTCCGAAGATATCTTCCATGAAGCCGCCCACGATGCCGCAAGCCTGCTTTTGCATATCTGAGGTGACATGGGTGTAGGTATCCAGCGTGAAGGAGGCGTTGGTGTGGCCCAGGATACCGGACAGCGTTTTGGCATCCACGCCGCTGGTGAGAGCGTGGGTGGCGAAGGTATGACGCAGATCATGGAAGCGGATGCTGGGTAGCCCCGCCCGCTGGAGGAGCGTTTTCATGTGGCGATAAGCCGCGTTGGGGTCGACGGGATCTTCCGGCTTCACCGGATCCGGGAATATCCATTGGCTGATGCCATCCACTTTTCGCCGCTGTAGGATTTCAGTCACGCTGTGCGGCAGGATGATAGTGCGCATACCCTGATTGGTCTTCGTCTCGCCGACGGTGTATTCGCCCTTCCGCTGGCTGTGGAGGGTTCGGCACACCTTCAGCGTCCCGGCATTCCCATCGAAGTCGCTCCACTGCAGACCGCAGATCTCGCCGCGGCGCAGGCCGGTCATCAGCTCCGTCTGGAAGAAGTCTCGCCACACCTCGTCCTGCTCCACCACTGTAAGGAAGTCGTCCAACTCCGCGCGGGTGAGAATGCGCTTGGGCTTGTAGTTGGGCTTGGGCGCCGTTGTCCCCTCAGTAGGATTTCTGGGAATGACATGCGCCTGCACCGCGTCTTTCAGTGCGGCGTGGAGTGTGGAATGGATGTGGCGCACCATGGAGTCGGAGAGCTGATGCCCCATCTCGGGATGCTCGTGGATGCGCCCCTCCGTTTTCAGGCGGCGGTACATCCGCTGGATGTCCTGCTGGGAGAGGAGGAAGATTTGCTTGTCGCCCAGCTGAGGCTTGATGTAGTGTTCGATGTAGCGGCGGTAGCCCTCGAGCGTACCGGGCCGCACCGTGCCCGCCTTGTACTCCGCGAGCCAACGATCCAGCCACTGGCCCAGCGTCATCCGGCTGTCCTCGGTCAGCTCCACATCGCGGTAGCACTCGATGTTCTGGTGCAGCTTGTCCAGCAGAGCTTTTTGGGTCTTGGCATACACATGACGGAACAGCGGCTCGCCGTTTTCTTTGTGGCCGATGACGATGCGGCCCTCCCAGCGTCCGTCCTCCCGCTTTCGTACCATGCCGTCGCCGGCCGGTCTTCGTTTTGCCATGTATTTCACTTCCTTTGGATTCAATTTCTTTTTGCAACACAAACAACTACCACACTTTTGCGGAAATAGCTATCAGAACTTTGAAATGGTTCGCCACTACATCCGCATAGAAAAGCCATGGTACTGCTCGTATTCTTCCTCTTCGTCATCTACGGCGTATTCCACCGTGCGGTCGATCTTGCCGCCGCGTTCCAGAATGCACCGGATCTCCTGCTTGCTGTGATGCAGCGTTTCCAGATGGAAGCGGTCATTGTCGCCGGTGTTCATCGCATCCAGAATGGAGATCAAACCGCAGACGGCATCGTCCACCGTAGGCAGGAGTTCACCGTACTCGGTGGCATCGATGCGGCTTTCCAGATACTCACAGCCGCCCATATCGAAGTAGGCTTCCATGCTGCTGCGCAGAAGCGTCTGGTCGAAGAGTTTATTGTCTCTGCATCGGACATTCTCCGGTGTGGTGTAGGTGATGTATTTTTGATTCGGCTCCCATCGCACCTTGTAGCCGTACTCTGCCATGAATGCGATGAACTCCTCACGGGTAGCACAGTTCTCCATAGCTTCCTTAATGGTACGGCACAGCCGTTTCTTCCAAGCAGGAATACGGAACGGATCTGCCTTGCTCTCGGTGAAGGACAAGCCGTACTCCCGGCAGAGTTGGTTGCTGTACTCCTTTGCCTGCTGCATCTCCCTGGCGCTCTGATGAAACTTCTGACCGGTTTCAAAATTTACCGAGTTCATGATGATGTGATTGTGGATGTGCGCTGTATTCATATGCGTGACCACCACACACTGGCAGCCCTTGAAGTATTCCGCAAACTTCAACCCGATTTCATGCGCTGTATCAAAGTCCAGCGGATCGTCCGGAGCGAAGGCTTGGACGATGTGGTAGTAGCTGCGGCCATCTGTTTTGCGGAACTGTTTCTTTACAGCTTCAAATTCATCCTGAGCTGTTTGGGCCACACAGTTGACGCCGGAGATGAGACGCTCCACCGTTTTCTCACGGTTGGTAACATAGTCCAGGATACCGCTCAGACTGCGTGAGACAGCAATGAATTTAATGTTTGCCATGCGTTCCGGTACACCTCCGTAAAGGGTTCATAGTTCACCTGCGTGATACGCCCCTGCCGAGCCATGACCGTGAGCTGGTTCAGGTTATTTCCCTGATAGCGCAGCTCCCGCAGGAGCTCATCTATACCTTCAATGACCGTGACCTCACGATCCATAGCCGCCCGGCGCACAAACTCGCTCTCGGTCATATGAGCTACATCCGCCTTGCGGCGGATGCAGTCCTTTTCCCACCCGGCAACGCGGGCGCGGATAAATTGATTCTTAGCCATGGTGCTCGTTACCTCTGCTTGCCAGCATAGTCATCGTCTCGATCTGCTTAGCCAGAGTCTCATCCCGCGCATGCACATAATAGAACTCCAGCATCTTTTCGACTGCAAAGCACTGCTGCCACTCCGCACAGCCAGATAGTGCGGCTTTGCCCTTGCCGGTGAAAAAGTGATTCAACTCTTCACAGGAGGCATCCACGCCGAGTTGATAGAGCATGGCTTCCCGTACATCGCTGAGCATCTCTTCCTTATCGTACTTGTCCATCATAATTTCATAGGGATTATAGGTGTTCTTCGTCATAATCTTTATCTCCTTTAAATTCATTTTTCTTTGTGTTGATAGGGGTGTGGGCTTAGCCCGCCTGCCGAAGGGGTCGGAACGGGGCAATCGCTCCGTTCCGTACCACGAAGGCGAAACTTGTCATTCTCGAAGCGAGAATTTTCGGCGCCGACGCGCACTTCAGCCGCTCTGCGGCGCTTTGCGGAAAAGGCAGTCATCCCGCTTGGTCAAGCATCCATGGCGCATCACCTCCTTCCGTGCAGAACACGCTGCGGTAGGTACTGACATCCGGCACCATGCCACGCTCCAGCATGATCGCACATTGCAGGGAGCGAAGGCACATTTCCTCATAGACGCTCCGCATCTCGTCGCGGCATCGGCGGGCGAAAACCTTCTGCTCCTCGGTCAGATCGCCGCGATGTTCATCGCAGAGAAACAGGCGAAGTCCGTCTTCATCAATGGGGTCGGCATGATCCTTGTTCCACGCCCACCGGATGTAGCGTACTGTGTCGTGCGTGCGCTGGAGAACCATCATCGGGTCATGGTCTACAATAAAGTTTGCAATCTGCTGCATCATGCGCTTTCCTCCTTCTTTACATTGCTCCGCTGCTCCAGCTCAGCCAGGCGCTTTTGCACCCGCGCCCGCTCCACACTCTCCTCCGCCTGCCGGAATTGCCGCTGGTAGTTCTGCTCCAACGCCTCCTGAATGGGGCGGATGTTGTAGATGAGACTGCCGTTGCGCACGCGGCCGTCCTTCGTGATGATGGTGCTGGGCTCGGTGCGGATGAGCCCCTTCTCCTCCAGACTGGTCACATACTTCCGCACGGTGTTTTCGCTCAGCCGCACCGCCCGACCGATGGTGCGGTAGCTTGGGTGGCACTGGTAGGTCCTGCGATCCTCGCAGCGCAGAAGGTAATTGTAGACGGCGATCTCATGAGAGCTGAGTCCGAGATTGAAGACTTCGTTTGGGACAAGGTAGTAGTGCTTGTTCGGATCCCGCTTGGGCCAGCGTCGGAACATCAGGCATCACCCCCTGCCTGTGCGTCTACCCATTGGCGGAACTTTTCTTTGGGTACCACGATACGATTGCCGATCCGCAGGGCGGGGAAGCCCGTCTCGTGCATCAGCTCGTAGGCACTGGAGATGGACACACCCAGCACCTGCGCCACCGTGTTCGCATTGAGAAACAGCGGCAGCCGGTCATAGTTGGTGAATGTAGATTCTTGCATTGGATTCCTCCTTTTGATTTTTGTTGAGAGCTGCAAGTAAAATGCTCCCACCGAAAAAGTGGGAGCAGTATCCACATTGCAAATTTAGAGCCGTATGATAGAATAGAGGCATCAGGAGGTGAGCCGATGCCGTTGGTAAAATACAGGATCTACGAGCTGTCCGCCAGAGCTGTGATCAGCTATGGCAGGCAGCAAGATGGTGCATACACCTTTCATCTCAGCGCCGCCGAAACAGAGAAATGCAAATCACTTTCCGCGCCCCACGAGCAGGACGATAACGCACTGTTCTATCAGACCATGTGCGTGCTGCACGGCGATGCTTTCACCGGAGCGCCTGAAGGGCAGCTGGTGACCGACCTTTCGGATGTCATTTTCTATATGGACTTCTCCGGCATATTCGACCGGAGCGGTGCCAGAAAGAAACACCTGATCCGGCAGGAGAAGGCCAGGGCCCTGTTCCGTCCCGAAGGTGTCAGCCTGGACTTGGGCTCCGGGGCACATCGTTACCTCGCCTTTGAGCGTTCTGGCAGCATGAGCCGGCAGGCGCGGCTATCCTTCATCCGGGAGGATTTTTACGACGCCGTGCGCCGCCGCATCATGATGGATATGACCATCGGTGACTGCCAGCTCAGCAAGCTCTATGCCTACAACGGCCTGATGCTGTCCAGCGGTATCCGCATTGACGGCATCGGCATTGACCGGCCCCACCGGGTGGTGGTCATCGACAATCCTACGCGCACAGAGCGGAATGTCAGCGTCATCACCGTAGAGGACGACGGAACGCAGAGCAGTACCCGCAAATATCACCGGGTGGAGAAAAAAGAGGACATCGAAATCACCTGCTTCGACGGCGAGGGGCTGATCTCAAAAGAATATGCCCGCGTCGTGGACGAGAAGCTGTGCGGGAAGAAAGTCCACACCTCATTCCAGATCCGTATGCCCTATGTCAAGGGTATGCTGCACGAGGTGGACTTCAAAGACTTCCTGACCCTCTGCGGGACGGACACCATCACCGATCTGTGGGGCATGGAGCATTCCGTCCGGGATGTGGACGTCATCCTCACCAAGAGCATGTTCAAGGGATACGGCTGGCTCACTGCCAGTGGCATGAACTGGGAGGACTACCGGACGGTGTTTCGCAAGTACCGCCATGCGCTGTACATCACCAATGTGAGCAAGGAGAAACCGGAACAGGCCACCGAGCTGAACTATCAGTTTCTGACCACCGTTTCCATTCAGGGTGACGAGTTCCGCCCTGCCGATCTGCCGGACGGCTGGGACCACAGCCCGGAGACAGACGAGCGAAATTGGCTCACCAAGCAGACGGAACTGGCGTATTACAATTTCTGCGCCGATGAATCGTTTCGGCAGAATTACTTTCTGGAGAAGTTTGAGCGGGTCAGCTGGTGGGAACGACACCAAGGCAAGGACCAGATCCTTGCCGCCGTGCTGAAAAAGAATCCAAGCTTCATCAACGAACCGGTCTATGCCAAGCGACTGGAGGATGAAGCCGATAAAATCGTGGAGCAGTACGCCGTCGGCCGGTTGATCGTAGCGGGAGACAACCGTTATCTTTCCGGTGATCTTCTGGACTTTCTGGCATTTCTGCTCCCGACTGTTCCGCCGCGCAAACGCAGGCAACGGATGTTTTACAGCACCGTCATGACCGACCACTTCCCGGAGAGTTCCTTCTATGCACCCCAGGCGGCCTATGCCCATGACGACGCCTGCACGCTGCTACGCAATCCGCACATTGCCCGCAACGAGGAGCTACAGCTTTCCTTCTACGACGCGAAGGAAGAGAGAAAGCAGATGCGGCATTACTATTTCGGGCACCTGACGGATGTGGTGATGGTGGATTCCAATATGCTGGCTGCGGAGCGGCTGGGCGGCGCTGACTACGACGGCGATATGATCAAGACCATATCTGATCCGATCCTGAATGCCTGCGTCCGCCGCAACTACAACCTCTACCGCTACGAGAAACACAAATCCCTCACCAACACAGAGAACATTCCTCTGCTGATGATCCCTACGGCCCAGCCCCAGATCCGCAGTGCCGACGACTGGGAGGCACGCTTTGAAACGGTTCGCAGCACCTTTTCCTCCCGCGTCGGTCAGATCTGCAATGCCGCGCTGGATCGCAGCATTATCGCCTACAACGAAAACTCCGACGCCGAGGAGCGGGAGCGCTGCCGGAAGGAGACGGAAACATTGGCCATCCTCACCGGGCTGGAGATCGACTCCGCCAAGAGCGGCATCCGCCCTGATTTGGATGAGTATCTGACTCACAAAACCGTCAAGCGCAGCGACTTTCTCAAATATAAAACGCTGGTAGAGGAGATGGAGACCCGGCGCGCCTGGTATGAGCCTACCCATGCCGCCAGGGTAAAGGCGTTTTTCAAAAAGGTGGATTGGGACGCGGTAGACTCCAACGTGGAGCGCCTGCCGTATCTGGCACAACAGCTGAAAAAGAACACGCCGCGCATCAAGGCAAAGCCCGCCAAGGACGAAGAATTGTTTTCCTTCGCCCGGCAGCCGGACTGGAGGGAACAGCTGGATTCCGATAAGCTGGCGGCGGTAGATGCGCTGCTGCAAGATTACGATGCCTGCCTCTCCCGCATCCGGGCCTGCCGCGTCCCGTTGAAGGAGAAAAAGCGGAAGAGCGATGTGGAGCGTATTCTGTATGCCAGAGGGCAGGAGGATACATACGATCCTGACGAGCTGTATGCTCTGTTCGGTAGCCTGCCGCCGGAAAAGGTGTCCGCTCTGCGGCAAGCCATGCGGGAGCAGGCATGGCACCTTATGGACGAGGATGCTCGGGAGCGCTTCCTGCGGGAATGGCTGCCGGAATTTGAAGATATATACGATTTGCTGACCGATTTCCGCTTCGGCGGCTATCGCATTCTCGGAGACATTGTCTGTGATATGGAGGACGAGAACACCGGCAGGGAGAAAAAGCAGCCGTTCCGTGAAAGCGACTCGAAAGCCTTCACCGCCATGATGAGCGCCTTCGCGGACAAATCCGCCTCCCGGAGCTACCGTGATGCGGTGACGGCCAAGTGCCGGGAGCTGCTGACCGCGATTGTAAGACCGGCTCTGGCCGTGCGCTATGTGGTGGCCCTCGGCAGACGCGACCTGCTGTGGGAGCTGCTGCCGGAGTATATCGAGAAAAATGTTCTGGAGGTGCGGGATGATTAATGAATGGGTAGAATTCTGCGCATATACCGGAACGGTTTCCTATACCGCCAGCAAGAAAATCGATACGACATGGTTGGGTCGGTTCACCTTTGCCACGATCCTGGAGTTCGAGGGGATGGCGCGGATTCTAACCGTTCTGGCTCGCGGATACCTGTTCCACGGGGAGGATGGAGCGGTCATATCGGGTGATCCGCATGACCGGGTCGACTATGCCCGCCGTGCGCTCTGCGCCTGGTGCAGTGTGCCGGAGGACGGAAAGCGTGTGCAGGGCAAGGAGTGGCAGTTCCAGACGGATTTTTCGGAGCTTCATACAGAGTTCCCGGAGCTGGTGGATGCGGATGGGGTCGGCTGGTTTCTCTGCCATGTTCTCCGCATCGCGGACTTCATGCTGACGCACCCGGAAAAGGTGCGCAGCACCTCGCTCAAGTATGCGGAGGTCATTCGCTCGAAGTTTGCCGCCGCATGGCGAAACAAAGTACTACAGTATCAGATTCCGATTTTTGCGTCCCAAACCAAGGGCGCCTGGACACTGCGCTTTGATGATGTCCTTGCCGATGCGTTGGAGCTGGGGCCGCTGCGCAGAGAGGTGTCGGAGCTGCCGCTTGAACTGACAGAGAAAGTGAAAGCGGCACTTCCGAAGGGAATTCCATCCGAGGTTGTCTGTACGTTGATCCGCTATTATCTCGCCAACCGGCAGGATGATTGCGAATGGGTCGTCCTGCCGGTGGCAAGCTTTGACGCCTACTTCGGGGACACCAGCTTCAGCAAGAAGTACCTGCCCAAAATCCCGCCGGAGATCATGGAGCGGAGCAATGCTTTCGGCATCAGCCGGTATCGGATCACGGAAGAATATCTGCCATAGGATACAGACAGCGGGACAAGCCTTACGGCCTGTCCCGCTGCTTTCTCTGCCCGGATCCTGAAAAATGTTTTCTTTGTCTATGGCGGTGCATCCGTTGAGCCGCCGCCTATGCTCTACTCCTCGTCATCATCAGACCATGAGGAGATCATGTGAATATCGCCTGTGTCCATATCCATTGCCATGTGATCTCCCATGCGCATCATGAGATCCCCATCGGAGTCCATCGCCATGCTGTCAGAAATGCTCATGGCGAAGTCGCCGTCATCGTAGTCGAAAATGTACTTTGACATACCGTGCACCTCCAATTTTAATCATCGTATTCCGGATAGTCAGGCGCCCACTCGGGCATCCAATGCGCTTTGTTTCTGCGGTTTGCATTGTGAGTTTTCTGGTGCGATCTGTGGTTCGGATTCATCTGATTAGCCCGATTGTCAGCGTCAGCTTGATATGCCTTGTTATTGGGATTATGCAGATTTGCCCAGTGATCCAGTTGTGCTTGGGTATGTGTTTTTCCTGATACCTTTCCCATAATCAGCCTCCTTTCTGAACCGAAAAAAGCCCACGCACTTTGCTTCGTGCGTGGACTGCGATCATCCGGAAGACCGCTTTGCACGCAACAAAACAAACCCGACGAAAGAACACTTTCTCCGGTTCGATTTTGTGGTGCAAAGCATCGAAACAACAGGGGGACAACGACAGTCAACCAGCAAACTGCTTTCTCAATTCCACAATGAGAATTTGATTGGAATCAATAGTTTCGAGGATTTACATATTTTTTACTCGCTTCATTGTCTATGTCACTGCCGTTCGATATGATTCGTACTCTCATGATACGAACGATCAAAGTTCAGGACAGTCCAACAATTTAACACTATCATGATAGCATGAATGGGAAGCGAATGCAATGGGAAACTGCAAATTTCACCCCACGTCCAATTTCGTGTCTATCAAATGAATCCGCTATGAAAGCCGTCCTGACCTAAAAGTCAGGACGGCTTTCACACTTTAGAAATCAGTTTTAACCCGCATACTTTTTGAAGTTCTCAGCTTGTTCCAGAACCTCCTTATAAACATCATCAATAGTAACAGGCGGATAATCAAACTCGTCCAACAGCAAAATGAGGTCAACTTGAAGATTTGCCTTAATATCATCGCGTGTAGACCAGTCGGTGTACTTAGCTTTGTCATCGACAATGATCTTAATCCTCTTAGAGAGTTCAATCATCTTATCGTCCGGGTACTCAAACTCGTACTTTTTTGCTACTGCCTTGAGGATGTCATAAAAGGCTTTTTCTTCGTAGTCAATCCCCATGCCTTTGAAGGAGTCTTTTTCCTTTTTGAGTTCTTCGAGGAGCTTCGCAAGCTGCTCCGCCACATCGTCAAGGACTTCGTTAGCAAAAGCCTCATCACGACGGCGATTATTGTACTCATCAACAACGCGCTTGAGACGATCCGAGAACTCCATGCCCATGATGCGGTTGACTTTTTTATACTCATCAATCGCTTGAGAAAGAAGCCTCTGCAACACCTTTATCTTTGTGTTTGGAAGTTGGATTGCATTGATCTTATCCAGATACTCGTCACTGAAAATATCGACAGAGATGTGCTTTCCCGTCTCAAACAGTTCCTCTATACCATCAGATTGAATTGCACCTTCAAGAAGTTCACGGACACGGGCATTCATTTGTGAAATGTCAGGGGCATCACCCTTTGTGAGTTTGAAAAGAATAGAGCGCACAGCACAGTAGAAGTGCAGATAGTCCTTTTCTTTATCAGAGATAGCCTCACTTGAACTGCATAGGTTGAACGCTTGTTTCATGCGTTTGACTGCCGCCATAAAGCGAGTTTCCAAATCTTCCGTGAGCTGTACATACTCAACAGCCCGATTGAGGCAAGCAAGCTGCTCTTTCGGTGAGCCGTTGAAGTAATCCGTGCTATTGAAGTTGTGGAACATCTGAGCCAAGACATCGAGCTGGTCTTTAACAATCGTGATAGACTGCTCGACGCCTTCAAACTCATCGCTCTCAAAGTTGGTGTATTTCTTGAGGGCGAGATTCATGTTTTTCTTAATGCCGATGTAGTCCACGATCAAGCCCTTGTCCTTGCCGGTATAGACGCGGTTGACGCGGGAAATCGTCTGGATAAGGCTGTGCTGCTGGATGGGCTTGTCGATGTAGATTGTGTCGAGTGCCGGTACGTCGAAGCCGGTAAGCCACATATCAACAACGATGGCAATTTTGAAGTTTGATTTAACGTTCTTAAACTGACGGTCAAACTCCTTGCGATCATCTTTCGTTCCCAGCATTTCATAAAGCTCAGGCTCATCATCTTTATTTCGCGTCATGATGAGCTTGATCTTCTCGATGGGTTTGAGTTCCTTTTTCTCTTTTTCCGTCAGTTGAACCCCGTCAGGGCAAACCTTTTTCTCTGCCCATTCCGGTCTCATTCCAACTATAATCTGATAAAAAGCGTATGCAATCTTGCGATTAGAGCAGACAAACATTGCTTTTCCTGCAACGGTAGCTCCTTCGGCAACGCGGGTCTCATAGTGGTTAATGAAGTCCTCCGCAACTGCGTGAAGTCGGTCAGGATCACCGATGATCGCATCAATATGAGCAACCGCCTTCTGGCTTTCCTCAATCTGATGCTCATTTGCGCCTTCAACAGCACAGCGGTCATAATAATCTTCAATTTCCCGAACCTTTGCCTGATCAAGAGTGACCCGTGCAGCGCGTCCGTCGTAGACAAGGTTGACTGTGATACCGTCTTTGACCGCCTCTGTCATTGTGTAGGCATCGACAACCGGACCGAAGACTTCAATCGTGCCATCTACGGGCGTGCCGGTGAAACCGACATAGGTAGCATTGGGGAGAGAATCGTGTAGGTACTTTGCAAATCCATAGCTTCGCTCTACACCTTCGGCAGTGACCTTGACTTTCTGATCGAGGTTTATCTGACTACGGTGTGCTTCATCGGATATGCAGATCACATTCGCTCTATCCGTCAGAAGCTCCAAGTCCTCGGTGAACTTTTGGATGGTGGTCATGTACACCCCACCGCTTGTCCTGCCTTGAAGTTCCTGACGCAGCTTTTCGCGGGAATTAATGCTCACAACGGTTTCGTCACCAATGTACTTCTTGGATGCTACAAACTGCTTTGAGAGCTGGTCATCCAAATCCGTTCGGTCGGTAATAATCAGGATTGTAGGGCTATGGAAGAAGGTACTCTTCATAAGCATTCTTGTGAGGAAGAGCATAGTATAGCTTTTTCCACAGCCTGTCGCGCCGAAGTATGTGCCGCCCTTGCCGTCCCCCTCCGGTCTGAGATGTGCCTTGATATTCTCAAACAGCTTGACCGCAGCAAAATACTGAGGATAGCGGCAGACGATTTTGAGGTCTTTGTCCGAGCTATCAGGGAAATAGACAAAATCCTTGATAACCGCTAAGAGGCGTTCCTTTCGGAACAGTCCGCCCACCATAGTTACAAGGGAATTGATGCCGTCTAATTCCTTATCGTCAGCCTCAATCTTTCTCCACGCATAGAAGAAGTCATACGGAGAGAAGAAGGAACCGTATTTATTATTTGCACCATCGCTTATGACGATGAAGGCATTATATTTGAAGAGCTCAGGAATATCACGGCGATAACGCACGGTGAGCTGAGTATAGGCGTCCATAATCGTCGTATTTTCCTTGACTGCGCTCTTAAACTCAAGCACAACAACAGGAATGCCATTGATGAATACAATCCCATCTGGTATGCGTAGCTGGTTGTTGATGCCTTCAATTTCAAATTGGTTGACGATCTTGAACACGTTTTTCTCTGGCTCGTCAAAGTCGATCAGCTCAATGTAAAGGTCTTTCTTTGTGTGATCTTCTCGGTTGAAGATGAAGCCATCACAAATCATTTTGCAGACAGCTTTGTTTGCCTCGTAGATCGTGCCGGAAATAGACCTTAGGCGAAGAATAATGCTATCAACTTCGCTTGAGGTGAGTTCCTCTGTGGCATATCTGTTCAGGAGGTACTTCCGCAGATCGTCGATAAGCAGAACCTCAGAGCGTTCACGGTGAATCTGCTCACCATTCAAATAGATATACCCTTCATCTTGAAACAAATCCATGATGGACATTTCAAGAGAATGCTCATTGAAGTTCGCCATTATCATTTCCCCCTAACTGCCTCTGCATTTCTGCTTCAAAGGCTTTTTCTCTTTGCTGTAAGTCGTACTCCTGATACTTCAAGCCCAAGCGTGTCAGCATGAGTGTACCTTCCCAGTCATCAATGTTCGAGTATTGCGTTGCATGGTTTACATCAGTGAGAACGCTGAGGATCAATCCCGTACAATCGAGTGCAAAGTCTATCATTTCCTGCACATCCGGATATAAAATAGGATGACGGTCTGTAAGGTTCTCGTTGCGCAATATACGTTGTTCATCGTTGTGGGCGTAGAGCTTATTCCTCTGCATTCGGATGTTCTCTCTTTTTTTACTCAGCGCATAGAACCGTTTTTGGTACAGGGCTAAAAACTCAGGAAAAGTCAAATTCACCTGAACCGGGGCATTCTCTGCATCCGGAATGTTAAATATCGTAAAGAGTTTCCTGTCCGACTCAACCTGCGCCTTGAAAAACCGCTCTTCCTGTGGTTTGAGCTGATGCTGGTACGGGACTTGATAGGAAAATGCTGTCCCATCGTGTTCTACGGTCATTGTTTCTCTGTACTCAGGAAATAGGTCTTGGTTTTCCGCGCATTTTGAAAGGAGGGTTCCAATGGACACGACGCCATTTGAGCTATCATACAGTTTGGCGATTTCCATAAAACAGGCTTTCATCAAAGCTCCGTGGATCGTTTGATAGAACGCTGGTGACAGCTTCATTTCTTCCCCGTATTCACGCTGGTTCTTGCAATACTGCTGCAAGATGAGGTAATAGGCATTTGCGTCAAAAGCTCCTTGATGAAGCTCTTCGGCAATTTTGATCAGCGTATCCTTGTCCATTTTCATCCCTCCCTTCGTAGGAAAATGATAATTTAGCGGCTTGTAAGTTGGCTTGATACCATGCGCTGAAGTTCAAGTAACTGATGAATTTCTGCCTCGATTTGCGCTTGATATGCGAATATTGGTTCGCAGATTGACGAAAACCTCTTTGTAAGATCTTTTGGCGGAATAAAAGCCGGAATGGTTTTCAATACACTGCCCGAAATCTCCATAAAGGTTGTTCCTGACGAATGGCTTTCCAATAGCGGCTTGTTTTCTTTGAGAAAATAGTACACGAATGCCGTCCCAAATTCATTGTTAGGAATAATTGACTTAAAGCCCTGATTGGTGCAGAGTTCTGTCATGGCAATAGCTACACATCCTACGGGAGCTCTTGAAGTTAAAAGTACACTACCCTTGGGTAATAGCTTTGTGCTACAACTACGATAAGCCGCTTCGGTAATATCTGTTTCACCTTTGTAGATGAATTTCTTTCCGGTTGAAGTTAAATCCTTTGGGGTAAGCCATACAATCCCCTCGGAGCAGAAATACACATCTACGTCTTTAGAAGGAGTTGCGCCGCCAACGACTTCCCCAAAATCAGAAACGTTGCCTTTAGCCCATGTGGTTTGCTCATCAAATAATGAGTGATAGATAGAAGACGTTGTTACTTCTAAATTATCATTTATCTTCTGCTTGAGTTCAATCCGATCCGTGATCGTATTGTATGCCTTCACAATGCCACGCTGCTTCTCGATAGAGGGGACAGGCAGTTCAACCTTACAGAGTTCGTCCCAATCAAAGATTTCTCTGACGCTCCCGTGAGACATATATCTTGTATAGCGGTCAAACTCCGGTCGGCTAAACCAAAGCATCAAATATTCAGGGTCAAGTCGCTCGTTATCAGTGACCTCAAACACGGTATATGAGCTTGAAATGATGCAGTCCTTATCTCTCAGAAGCGCAATCGAAATTTTTTCTCCATTCCGAGATGTAACCGGACCATACGCGAACTGACCGGTACGAACAATTTTGTAGTTTGACAAGTCTGTTCCGACAATATTGGCAATAGACGGGATGAATTGCTTGCTGATGCTAACACCAAGCAAGTAATCAACTTTCAGCTCTTTGTTCCGCTCGTCAACGGGTTGAATAAAGTCTCCAAGTAGCCTATATCCTTCTTTCATTGTGACACCTCACCCTATGTATTTTCTGTGTGCCAGCTTGACGTTTTGCTGTTTGACCATAGCATAGTGCATGGTCGTGTCTATTTTCTGATGCCCTAAGAGCTGCTGGACTTGCTCTATGGGCATCCCTTTATCTATGGCAGACGTTGCCAGTGTTCTTCGGAACTTATGTGGATGGACACGAGGCAGATTCAGCCTTTTCCCCAGTTCTCGAAGCCGTCTTTCTACGCCGCCAATCTGCAAACGGTCATGCGGTGCGGTCAGCGAGACAAACAACGCTGAACAGGTGTCTGTGCGGCTTTCCAGATAGTTTTGAAGATGGATTTTTGTCCTGGCATCGAAATAAACGATCCGTTCCTTGCTTCCTTTTCCGAAAACAACGCATTCCCGTTCATTGAAGTTGATGTCATCGCGGTTAAGGGCAATCATCTCACCGACACGCATTCCGGAGGATGCGAGAAGGTCAATCATAGCGAGATCGCGGACATTGCAGCAGTTGTCCCGCATGATTTCCAATGCCTCATCGGTGTAGGTTTCCTTGATCACCTTTGCCGTTTTTACCTTGTGAATCCGGCGTACCGGGCTTTTCACGATGTAATCCTCATCTTCAAGCCAAGAAAAGTAGCTGGACAGAATGCGGCGAATATTATCTATCGTGACCTTGCTTGACTTACGGTTTGCCTGATACTCTGTTAGGTACTTTCGCAAGTCCTCAGTTACGATCTCTTGTGACTCTTTTTCAATGCCGGACAGCATTGACACAATGGTCTGACGGTAATAGCTCAAGGTTTTTTCTGAGCAGCCTTCAATGCGTTTTGCGTTGATAAAACAGGCAACCGTATCGACCTTTGCGCTTTCCACCATGCCCACGCTGTGACTTAGCTCTACGCCACTCAGCACCCCTTCAAGGACGCCTTGGAGCTGTTTTAACTGTGCGTTGTTCAGATACGGAAGCATCTGACGCTGCACTTCTTGAATCAGTTGTTCTTTCATTGTCGTATCTCCTTTGAATATTCTCAGAGAACGACAATCAGTGGCAGTTCCTTGTGGTAAAAACTCTCGCCACTGGTGAGAGAGTTATTTTTCAAGTGCAGGAGCTGGTATTCTCGGCTTCTTCGATGAATTTATTTGCCTCGCTTTGCCGTAAATCCCAATGCTTTTGTAGTAATGCGACAATCTGATCTCTTGGGACACTGGCTTCGAGCAAAGCCAGTGTCGCTTTTTCGATAGAACAGATTCGTTCGCTGAGAACTGCTTCCTCTATTACTTCCTGCTGCTCTGCTTGAATACGGTCTCGTATTTCAGCAGGAAAATCCTTGAACTGCATTTTAACTTGATTCCATAAATCGCTCACAGCAATTCCTCCTGTAAATGATAATTTAGCGGCTTGTAAGTTGGCTTGATACCATGCGCTGAAGTTCAAGTAACTGATGAATTTCTGCCTCGATTTGCGCTTGATATGCGAATATTGGTTCGCAGATTGACGAAAACCTCTTTGTAAGATCTTTTGGCGGAATAAAAGCCGGAATGGTTTTCAATACACTGCCCGAAATCTCCATAAAGGTTGTTCCTGACGAATGGCTTTCCAATAGCGGCTTGTTTTCTTTGAGAAAATAGTACACGAATGCCGTCCCAAATTCATTGTTAGGAATAATTGACTTAAAGCCCTGATTGGTGCAGAGTTCTGTCATGGCAATAGCTACACATCCTACGGGAGCTCTTGAAGTTAAAAGTACACTACCCTTGGGTAATAGCTTTGTGCTACAACTACGATAAGCCGCTTCGGTAATATCTGTTTCACCTTTGTAGATGAATTTCTTTCCGGTTGAAGTTAAATCCTTTGGGGTAAGCCATACAATCCCCTCGGAGCAGAAATACACATCTACGTCTTTAGAAGGAGTTGCGCCGCCAACGACTTCCCCAAAATCAGAAACGTTGCCTTTAGCCCATGTGGTTTGCTCATCAAATAATGAGTGATAGATAGAAGACGTTGTTACTTCTAAATTATCATTTTCCTACGAAGGGAGGGATGAAAATGGACAAGGATACGCTGATCAAAATTGCCGAAGAGCTTCATCAAGGAGCTTTTGACGCAAATGCCTATTACCTCATCTTGCAGCAGTATTGCAAGAACCAGCGTGAATACGGGGAAGAAATGAAGCTGTCACCAGCGTTCTATCAAACGATCCACGGAGCTTTGATGAAAGCCTGTTTTATGGAAATCGCCAAACTGTATGATAGCTCAAATGGCGTCGTGTCCATTGGAACCCTCCTTTCAAAATGCGCGGAAAACCAAGACCTATTTCCTGAGTACAGAGAAACAATGACCGTAGAACACGATGGGACAGCATTTTCCTATCAAGTCCCGTACCAGCATCAGCTCAAACCACAGGAAGAGCGGTTTTTCAAGGCGCAGGTTGAGTCGGACAGGAAACTCTTTACGATATTTAACATTCCGGATGCAGAGAATGCCCCGGTTCAGGTGAATTTGACTTTTCCTGAGTTTTTAGCCCTGTACCAAAAACGGTTCTATGCGCTGAGTAAAAAAAGAGAGAACATCCGAATGCAGAGAAACAAACTCTATGCCCACAACGATGAGCAACGCATCGTGAACAGTGAGAACTTTCCGGATCGTTACCCTATTTCCTATCCGGACGTTCAGGAAATGATAGACTTTGCACTCGATTGTACGGGATTGATCCTCAGCGTTCTCACTGATGTAAACCATGCAACGCAATACTCGAACATTGATGACTGGGAAGGTACACTCATGCTGACACGCTTGGGCTTGAAGTATCAGGAGCACGACTTACAGCAAAGAGAAAAAGCCTTTGAAGCAGAAATGCAGAGGCAGTTAGGGGAAAATGATAATGGCGAACTTCAATGAGCATTCTCTTGAAATGTCCATCATGGATTTGTTTCAAGATGAAGGGTATATCTATTTGAATGGTGAGCAGATCCACCGTGAACGCTCTGAGGTTCTGCTTATCGACGATCTGCGGAAGTACCTCCTGAGCAGATATGCCACAGAGGAACTCACCTCAAGCGAAGTTGATAGCATGATTCTTCGCCTGAGGTCTATTTCCGGTACGATCTACGAAGCAAACAAAGCAGTCTGCAAAATGATTTGTGACGGCTTCATCTTCAACCGTGAGGATCACACAAAGAAAGACATTTACATTGAGCTGATTGACTTTGATGAGCCAGAGAAAAACGTGTTCAAGATCGTCAATCAATTTGAAATTGAAGGCATCAACAACCAGCTACGCATACCGGACGGGATTGTCTTCATCAACGGCATTCCTGTTGTTGTGCTTGAGTTCAAGAGCGCAGTCAAAGAAAACACAACGATCATGGACGCCTATACTCAGCTTACCGTGCGTTATCGCCGTGATATTCCTGAACTCTTCAAGTATAACGCCTTCATCGTCATAAGCGATGGTGCAAATAATAAATACGGTTCTTTCTTCTCCCCGTATGACTTCTTCTATGCGTGGAGAAAGATTGAAGCTGACGATAAGGAATTGGACGGCATCAATTCCCTTGTAACTATGGTGAGCGGACTGTTCCGCAAAGAACGGCTTTTGGCAGTCATCAAGGATTTTGTCTATTTCCCTGATAGCTCGGATAAAGACATCAAGATTGTTTGCCGTTATCCTCAGTATTTTGCTGCGGTCAAACTGTTTGAGAATATTAAGGCACATCTCAGACCGGAGGGGGACGGTAAAGGCGGCACATACTTCGGCGCGACAGGCTGCGGAAAAAGCTATACTATGCTCTTCCTCACAAGAATGCTTATGAAGAGTACCTTCTTCCATAGCCCTACAATCCTGATTATTACCGACCGAACTGATTTGGATGACCAGCTTTCAAAACAGTTTGTAGCATCCAAAAAGTACATTGGTGACGAAACCGTCGTAAGTATTGATTCCCGTGAAAAACTGCGTCAGGAACTTCAAGGCAGAACAAGCGGCGGTGTGTACATGACCACTATCCAAAAGTTCACCGAGGATTTGGAGCTTCTGACGGATAGAGCGAATGTAATCTGTATATCCGATGAGGCGCACCGTAGCCAGATAAACCTTGATCAGAAAGTCAAAGTCACTGCTGAAGGTGTAGAACGGACCTATGGATTTGCAAAATACCTACATGATTCTCTCCCCAATGCAACCTATGTTGGTTTTACAGGTACACCCGTAGATGGCACGATTGAAGTCTTCGGTCCGGTTGTCGATGCCTACACAATGACAGAAGCGGTCAAAGACGGTATCACGGTCAACCTTGTCTACGACGGACGCGCTGCACGGGTCACGCTTGATCAGGCAAAGGTTCGGGAAATTGAAGATTATTATGACCGTTGTGCTGTTGAAGGCGCAAATGAGCATCAGATTGAGGAAAGCCAGAAGGCGGTTGCTCATATTGATGCGATCATCGGTGATCCTGACCGACTTCACGCAGTTGCGGAAGACTTCATTAACCACTATGAGACCCGCGTTGCCGAAGGAGCTACCGTTGCAGGAAAAGCAATGTTTGTCTGCTCCAATCGCAAAATAGCATACGCCTTTTATCAGATTGTTGTCGGGATGAGACCGGAATGGGCAGAGAAAAAGGTCTGTCCTGATGGGGTTGTGCTGACAGAAAAAGAGCAAAAAGAACTCAAGCCCATCGAGAAGATCAAGCTCATCATGACGCGAAATAAAGATGACGAGCCAGAGCTTTATGAAATGCTTGGAACGAAGGATGATCGCAAGGAGTTTGACCGTCAGTTTAAGAATGTAAAATCCAACTTCAAAATTGCGATTGTCGTTGATATGTGGCTGACCGGCTTTGATGTACCGGCACTTGACACAATTTACATCGACAAGCCCATCCAGCAGCATACCCTCATTCAGACAATTTCCCGCGTCAACCGCGTCTATACCGGCAAGGACAAGGGCTTAATTGTGGACTATATCGGTATCAAGAAAAATATGAATCTCGCCCTCAAGAAGTACACCAACTTTGAGAGCGATGAATTTGAAGGTGTCGAACAGTCTGTCACGATTGTCAAAGACCAACTTGATGTCTTGGCGCAGATGCTCCACAATTTCAATAGCATAGATTATTTCAACGGCTCACCGAAGGAGCAGCTTGCTTGCCTCAATCGTGCTGTTGAGTATGTCCAGCTCACGGAAGATTTGGAAACTCGCTTTATGGCTGCGGTCAAGCGTATGAAGCAAGCGTTCAATCTATGCAGTTCCAGCGATGCAATTTCCGATGAAGAGAAGGACTATCTGCATTTCTACTGTGCTGTGCGTTCGATACTTTTCAAACTTACAAAGGGTGATGCCCCTGACATTTCACAAATGAACGCCCGCGTCCGTGAGCTGCTTGAAGGTGCAATTCAATCGGATGGAATTGAGGAACTGTTTGAAACTGGAAAGCACATTTCTGTCGATATTTTCAGTGACGAGTATCTGGATAAGATCAATGCAATCCAACTTCCAAACACAAAGATAAAGGTGTTGCAGAGGCTTCTTTCTCAAGCGATTGATGAGTATAAAAAAGTCAACCGCATCATGGGCATGGAGTTCTCGGATCGTCTCAAGCGCGTTGTTGATGAGTACAATAATCGCCGTCGTGATGAGGCTTTTGCTAACGAAGTCCTTGACGATGTGGCGGAGCAGCTTGCGAAGCTCCTCGAAGAACTCAAAAAGGAAAAAGACTCCTTCAAAGGCATGGGGATTGACTACGAAGAAAAAGCCTTTTATGACATCCTCAAGGCAGTAGCAAAAAAGTACGAGTTTGAGTACCCGGACGATAAGATGATTGAACTCTCTAAGAGGATTAAGATCATTGTCGATGACAAAGCTAAGTACACCGACTGGTCTACACGCGATGATATTAAGGCAAATCTTCAAGTTGACCTCATTTTGCTGTTGGACGAGTTTGATTATCCGCCTGTTACTATTGATGATGTTTATAAGGAGGTTCTGGAACAAGCTGAGAACTTCAAAAAGTATGCGGGTTAAAACTGATTTCTAAAGTGTGAAAGCCGTCCTGACTTTTAGGTCAGGACGGCTTTCATAGCGGATTCATTTGATAGACACGAAATTGGACGTGGGGTGAAATTTGCAGTTTCCCATTGCATTCGCTTCCCATTCATGCTATCATGATAGTGTTAAATTGTTGGACTGTCCTGAACTTTGATCGTTCGTATCATGAGAGTACGAATCATATCGAACGGCAGTGACATAGACAATGAAGCGAGTAAAAAATATGTAAATCCTCGAAACTATTGATTCCAATCAAATTCTCATTGTGGAATTGAGAAAGCAGTTTGCTGGTTGACTGTCGTTGTCCCCCTGTTGTTTCGATGCTTTGCACCACAAAATCGAACCGGAGAAAGTGTTCTTTCGTCGGGTTTGTTTTGTTGCGTGCAAAGCGGTCTTCCGGATGATAGCAGTCCACGCACGAAGCAAAGTGCGTGGGCTTTTTTCGGTTCAGAAAGGAGGCTGATTATGGGAAAGGTATCAGGAAAAACACATACCCAAGCACAACTGGATCACTGGGCAAATCTGCATAATCCCAATAACAAGGCATATCAAGCTGACGCTGACAATCGGGCCAATCAGATGAATCCGAACCACAGATCGCACCAGAAAACTCACAATGCAAACCGCAGAAACAAAGCGCATTGGATGCCCGAGTGGGCGCCTGACTATCCGGAATACGATGATTAAAATTGGAGGTGCACGGTATGTCAAAGTACATTTTCGACTATGATGACGGCGACTTTGCCATGAGCATTTCGGACAGCATGGCGATGGACTCCGATGGGAATCTCATGATGCGCATGGGAGATCACATGGCAATGGATATGGACACAGGCGATATTCACATGATCTCCTCGTGGTCTGATGATGACGAGGAGTAGAGCATAGGCGGCGGCTCAACGGATGCACCGCCATAGACAAAGAAAACACTTTCAATCCGGGCAGAGAAAGCAGCGGGACAGGCCGTAAAGGCTTGTCCCGCTGTCTGTGTCTTATGGCAGATATTCTTCTGTGATCCGATACCGGCTGATACCGAAGGCGCTGCTCCGCTCCATGATTTCCGGCGGGATCTTGGGCAGATACTTCTTGCTGAAGCTGGTATCTCCGAAGTAGGCGTCAAAGCTTGCCACCGGCAGGACCACCCACTCGCAATTATCTTGCCTGTTGGCGAGATAATAGCGGATCAGCGTACAGACAACCTCGGATGGAATGTCCTTCGGAAGCGCTGTTGTTACTTTTTCGGTCAGTTCAGGCGGCATCTCCGGCCCCTCTCTGCGCAGCGGCCCCAGCTCCAGCGCATCGGCAAGGACATCGTCAAAGCGCAGCGTCCATGCGCCCTTGGTTTGGGACGCAAAAATCGGGATTTGGTACTGCATCACCTTGCTTCGCCATGCGGCGGCAAACTTGGACTGAATAACCTCCGTATACTTGAGTGAGGTGCTGCGCACCTTTTCCGGGTGCGCCAGCATGAAGTTCGCAGCGCGGAGAACATGACGGAGGAACCAGCCGACCCCATCCGCATCCACCAACTCCGGGAACTCCGTATGCAGCTCCGAAAAATCCGTCTGGAACTGCCACTCCTTGCCCGGCACACGCTTCCCGTCCTCCGGCACACTGCACCAGGCGCAGAGCGCACGGCGGGCATGGTCGACCCGGTCATGCGGATCACCCGAAATGACCGCTCCATCCTCCCCGTGGAACAGGTATCCGCGAGCCAGAACGGTTAGAATCCGAGCCATCCCCTCAAACTCCAGGATCGTGGCAAAGGTGAACCGGCCCAGCCATGTCGTATCGCTCTTCTTGCTGGCGGTATAGGAAACCGTTCCGGTATATGCGCAGAATTCCACCCATTCGTTAATCATCCCGCACCTCCAGAACATTTTTCTCGATATACTCCGGCAGCAGCTCCCACAGCAGGTCGCGTCTGCCGAGGGCCACCACATAGCGCACGGCCAAAGCCGGTCTCACGATAGCGGTCAGCAGCTCTCGGCACTTGGCCGTTACGGCGTCACGGTAGCTTCGAGAGGCGGACTTGTCCGCAAAGGCTCTCATCATGGCAGTGAAGGCTTCCGAGTCGCTTTCACGGAACAGCTGCTTTTTCTCCCTGCCGGTGTTCTCATCCGCCATATCGCAGACAATGTCTCCGAGGATGCGGTAGCCGCCGAAGCGGAAATCGGTCAGCAGATCGTAAATATCCTCAAACTCCGGCTCCGTCAGCCATTCCCGCAGGAAGCACTCCCGTGCATCCTCGTCCATGAGGTGCCATGCCTGCTTCTGCATGGCTTGCCGCAGAGCGGACACCTTTTCCGGCGGCAGGCTGCCGAACAGAGCGTACAGCTCGTCAGGATCGTATGCATCCTCCTGCCCTCTGGCATATAGAATGCGCTCCACATCGCTCTTCCGCTTTTTCTCCTTCAACGGAACGCGGCAGGCCCGGATGCGGGAGAGGCAGGCATCGTAATCTTGCAGCAGCGCATCTACCGCCGCCAACTTATCGGAGTCCAGCTGTTCCCTCCAGTCCGGCTGCCGGGCAAAGGAAAACAATTCTTCGTCCTTGGTGGGCTTTGCCTTGATGCGCGGCGTGTTCTTTTTCAGCTGCTGTGCCAGATACGGCAGGCGCTCCACGTTGGAGTCTACCGCGTCCCAATCCACCTTTTTGAAAAACGCCTTTACCCTGGCGGCATGGGTAGGCTCATACCAGGCACGCCGAGTCTCTGCCTCCTCTACCAGCGTCTTATATTTGAGGAAGGCACTGTGCTTGACGGTCTTGTGGGTCAGGTACTCATCCAGATCGGGGCGGATGCCGCTCTTAGCCGAGTCGATCTCCAGCCCGGTAAGGATGGCTAATGTTTCCGTCTCCTCCCTGCAACGCTCCCGCTCCTCGGCATCGGAGTTTTCGTTGTAGGCGATAATGCTGCGATCCAGCGCGGCATTGCAGATCTGACCGACGCGGGAGGAAAAGGTGCTGCGAACCGTTTCAAAGCGTGCCTCCCAGTCGTCGGCACTGCGGATCTGGGGCTGGGCCGTAGGGATCATTAGCAGAGGAATGTTCTCTGTGTTGGTGAGGGATTTGTGTTTCTCGTAGCGGTAGAGGTTGTAGTTGCGGCGGACGCAGGCATTCAGGATCGGATCAGATATGGTCTTGATCATATCGCCGTCGTAGTCAGCGCCGCCCAGCCGCTCCGCAGCCAGCATATTGGAATCCACCATCACCACATCCGTCAGGTGCCCGAAATAGTAATGCCGCATCTGCTTTCTCTCTTCCTTCGCGTCGTAGAAGGAAAGCTGTAGCTCCTCGTTGCGGGCAATGTGCGGATTGCGCAGCAGCGTGCAGGCGTCGTCATGGGCATAGGCCGCCTGGGGTGCATAGAAGGAACTCTCCGGGAAGTGGTCGGTCATGACGGTGCTGTAAAACATCCGTTGCCTGCGTTTGCGCGGCGGAACAGTCGGGAGCAGAAATGCCAGAAAGTCCAGAAGATCACCGGAAAGATAACGGTTGTCTCCTGCTACGATCAACCGGCCGACGGCGTACTGCTCCACGATTTTATCGGCTTCATCCTCCAGTCGCTTGGCATAGACCGGTTCGTTGATGAAGCTTGGATTCTTTTTCAGCACGGCGGCAAGGATCTGGTCCTTGCCTTGGTGTCGTTCCCACCAGTTGACCCGCTCAAACTTCTCCAGAAAGTAATTCTGCCGAAACGATTCATCGGCGCAGAAATTGTAATACGCCAGTTCCGTCTGCTTGGTGAGCCAATTTCGCTCGTCTGTCTCCGGGCTGTGGTCCCAGCCGTCCGGCAGATCGGCAGGGCGGAACTCGTCACCCTGAATGGAAACGGTGGTCAGAAACTGATAGTTCAGCTCGGTGGTCTGTTCCGGTTTCTCCTTGTTCACATTGGTGATGTACAGCGCATGGCGGTACTTGCGAAACACCGTCCGGTAGTCCTCCCAGTTCATGCCACTGGCAGTGAGCCAGCCGTATCCCTTGAACATGCTCTTGGTGAGGATGACGTCCACATCCCGGACGGAATGCTCCATGCCCCACAGATCAGTGATGGTGTCCGTCCCGCAGAGGGTCAGGAAGTCTTTGAAGTCCACCTCGTGCAGCATACCCTTGACATAGGGCATACGGATCTGGAATGAGGTGTGGACTTTCTTCCCGCACAGCTTCTCGTCCACGACGCGGGCATATTCTTTTGAGATCAGCCCCTCGCCGTCGAAGCAGGTGATTTCGATGTCCTCTTTTTTCTCCACCCGGTGATATTTGCGGGTACTGCTCTGCGTTCCGTCGTCCTCTACGGTGATGACGCTGACATTCCGCTCTGTGCGCGTAGGATTGTCGATGACCACCACCCGATGGGGCCGGTCAATACCGATGCCGTCAATACGGATACCGCTGGACAGCATCAGACCGTTGTAGGCGTAGAGCTTGCTGAGCTGGCAGCTGCCGATGGTCATATCCATCATGATGCGGCGGCGCACGGCGTCATAAAAATCCTCCCGGATGAAGGATAGCCGCGCCTGCCGGCTCATGCTGCCCGAACGCTCAAAGGCGAGGTAACGATGTGCCCCGGAGCCAAAGTCCAGGCTGACACCTTCGGGACGGAACAGGGCTCTGGCCTTCTCCTGTCGGATCAGGTGTTTCTTTCTGGCACCGCTCCGGTCAAAGATGCCGGAGAAATCCATATAGAAAATGATGTCCGAGAGGTCGGTCACCAGCTGCCCACTGGGAGCTCCAGTGAAAGCATCGCCGTGCAGCACGCACATGATCTGATAGAATAGTGCGTTATCATCCTGCTCGTGAGGTGCGGAAAGTGATTTGCATTTCTCTGTCTCAGCGGCGCTGAGATGGAAAGTATATGTCCCGTCCTGCTTTCTGCCGTAACTGATCACGGCTCTGGCGGACAGCTCATAGATCCTGTATTTCACCAACGGCATCGGCTCACCTCCTGATGCTTCTATTCTATCATGAGGTTCCAAATTTGCAATATGGATACTGCTCCCACTTTTTCGGTGGGAGCTTTTTGCTTGCAGCTCTCAACAAAAAATTATAAAGGAGGAATCCAATGCAAGAATCCACATTCACCAACTATGACCAGCTGCCGCTGTTCCTCAATGCGAACATGGTGGCGCAGGTGCTGGGCGTGTCCATCTCCAGCGCCTATGAGCTCATGCGCGAAACGGGCTTCCCCGCGCTACGGATCGGAAACCGTATCGTGGTGCCCAAAGAAAAGTTCCGTCAGTGGGTGGACGCGCAGACAGGAGGTGATGCCTGATGTTCCAGCGCTGGCCCAAGCGGGACCCGAACAAACACTACTATCTCGTCCCCAACGAAGTCTTTAATCTCGGACTCAGCTCTCACGAGATCGCCGTCTACAATTACCTTCTGCGCTGCGAGGATCGCAGGACCTACCAGTGCCATCCCAGCTACCGCACCATCGGTCGGGCGGTACAGCTGAGCGAGAACACCGTGCGGAAGTATGTGGCCGGGCTGGTGGAAAAGGGGCTTATCCGCACCGAGCCCAGTACCATCACTACAAAGGATGGACGCATGCGCAACGGAAGTCTCATCTACACCATCTGCCCTATTCAGGAGGCGTTGGAGCTGAACTATCAGCGGCAGTTCCAACAGGCAGAGCGTGACATGGAGCGGGCAAAGGCAGAGAAACGGCTGGCCGAATTGAATCGGCAGAACAAGAAGGGGGAAGAAAGCGCATGATGCAGCAGATCGCAAACTTTATCGTAGACCATGACCCGATGATGGTTCTCCGGCGCACACACGACACGGTGCGCTACATTCGGTGGGCGTGGAACAAGGATCATGCCGACCCCATTGATGAAGAGGAGCTTCGCCTGTTCCTCTGCGATGAACACTACGGTGATCTGACCGATGAGCAAAAGACCGTTGCCCGTCGGTGCCGGGACGAGATGCTAAGTGTCTACAGCACCGCGGTGCTCCGCATGCTGCTATGCAACGAAATGATGTGCCGCAGCATGGTGCCGGACATCGGTACCTACCGCAGCGTGTTCTGCCCGGAAGGGGGTGATGCGCCGTGGATGATCGACCGGGCGGGATAACTGCCTTTTCCGCAAAGCGCCGCAGAGCGGCTGAAGTGCGCGTCAGCGCCGAAAATTCTCGCTTCGAGAATGACAAGTTTCGCCTTCGTGGTACGGAACGGGGCGATTGCCCCGTTCCGACCCCTTCGGCAGGCGGGCTAAGCCCACACCCCTATCAACACAAGGAAAAATGAATTTAAAGGAGAAAAGCATATGACGAAGAACACCTATAATCTCTATGAAATTATGATGGACAAGTACGATAAGGAAGAGATGCTCAGCGATGTACGGGAAGCCATGCTCTATCAACTCGGCGCGGATGTCTCCTGTGAAGAGTTGGATCACTTTTTCACCGGCAAGGGCAAAAACGCACTGCCTGGCTGTGCGGAGTGGCAGCAGTGCTTTGCGGTCGAGAAGATGCTGGAGTTCTATTATATGCATGCGCGGGACGAGACGCTGGCTAAGCAGATTGAGACGATGACTATGCTGGCAAGCCGGGGTAACGAGCACCATGGCTAAGAATCAATTTATCCGTGCCCGCGTTGCCGGGTGGGAAAAGGACTGCATCCGCCGCAAGGCGGATGCAGCTCATATGAGCGAGAGCGAGTTTGTGCGCCGGGCGGCTATGGATCGTGAGGTCACGGTCATTGAAGGTATGGATGAACTCCTGCGGGAGCTGCGCTATCAGGGAAATAACCTGAACCAGCTCACGGTCATGGCTCGGCAGGGGCGTATCACACAGGTGAACTATGAACCCTTTACGGAGGTGTATCGGAACGCATGGCAAACATTAAATTCATTGCTGTCTCACGCAGTCTGAGCGGTATCCTGGACTATGTTACCAACCGTGAGAAAACGGTGGAGCGTCTCATCTCCGGCGTCAACTGTGTGGCCCAAACAGCTCAGGATGAATTTGAAGCGGTAAAGAAACAGTTCCGCAAAACAGATGGCCGCAGCTACTACCACATCGTCCAAGCCTTCGCTCCGGACGATCCGCTGGACTTTGATACAGCGCATGAGATCGGGTTGAAGTTTGCGGAATACTTCAAGGGCTACCAGTGTGTGGTGGTCACGCATATGAATACGGCGCACATCCACAATCACATCATCATGAATTCGGTAAACTTTGAAAACGGCCAGAAGTTTCATCAGAGCGCCCGGGAGATGCAGCAGGCCAAGGAATACAGCAACCAGCTCTGCCGGGAGTATGGCTTGTCCTTCACCGAGAGCAAGGCAGATCCATTCCGTATTCCTGCTTGGAAGAAACGGCTGTGCCGTACCATTAAGGAAGCTATGGAGAACTGTGCTACCCGTGAGGAGTTCATCGCATTCATGGCGGAGTACGGCTACAAGGTGCGATGGGAGCCGAATCAAAAATACATCACCTACACCACACCGGAGAATGTCCGATGCAGAGACAATAAACTCTTCGACCAGACGCTTCTGCGCAGTAGCATGGAAGCCTACTTCGATATGGGCGGCTGTGAGTATCTGGAAAGCCGCATCGATGCCACCGAGTACGGTGAACTCCTGCCTACGGTGGACGATGCCGTCTGCGGTTTGATTTCTATTTTAGATGCGCTGAACACCGGCGACAATGACCGTTTCCATCTGGAAACGCTGCATCACAGCAAGCAGGAGATCCAGCGCATTCTGGAACGCGGCGGCAAGATCGACCGCACGGTGGAATACGCCGTAGATGACGAAGATGCAGAGTACGAGCAGTACCACGGGTTTTCTATGCGGATGTAATGGCAAACCATTTCAAAGTTCTGATAGCTATTTCACGAGAAGTGTGGTAGTTGTTTGTGTTGCAAAAAAGAAAATGAATCCAAAGGAAGTGAAATACATGGCAAAACGAAGACCGGCCGGTGACGGCATGGTGCGCAAGCGGGATGATGGACGCTGGGAAGGGCGTATCGTCATCGGCCATCGGGAAAACGGCGAGCCGCTGTTCCGTCATGTCTACGCCAAGACGCAAAAGGCGCTGCTGGACAAGCTCCACCAGAACATCGAGTGCTACCGGGATGTGGAGCTGACAGAGGACAGCCGCATGACGCTGGGCGAGTGGCTGGATTGCTGGCTCACGGAATACAAGGCGGGTACGGTGCGGCCCGGTACGCTCAAAAGCTATCACTGCTATATCGAATACTACATCAAACCGCAGTTGGGCGATAAACAAATCTCCCTTATCTCTCAGCAGGACATCCAGCGAATGTACCGCCGTCTGAAAACGGAGGGGCGCATCCACGAGCATCCCGAGATGGATCATCAGCTTTCGGACTCCATGGTCCGCCACATCCACTCCACGCTCCACGCCGCGCTGAAGGACGCGGTGCAGGCGCACGTCATTCCCAGGAATCCCACCGAAGGTACAACGGCGCCCAAGCCCAATTACAAACCCAAGCACATCCTCACTCGTGCGGAGCTGGATGCCTTCCTCGCAGTGGTGGAGCAGGACGAGGTATGGCGGGACTTCTTCCAAACAGAACTGATGACCGGCCTGCGCCGCGGCGAGATCTGCGGTCTGCAATGGAGCGACTTCGACGAGGAGGGCGGCACGCTGAAGGTGTGCCGTACCCTCCACAGCCAGCGGAAGGGTGAGTACACTGTCGGCGAGACAAAAACCAATCAGGGCATGCGCACCATCATCCTGCCGCACAGCGTGACTGAAATCCTGCGACGGCGCAAAGTGGACGCCATCAGCCAATGGATCTTCCCAGACCCGGTGAAGCCGGAAGACCCTGTTGACCCCAATTCGGCCTATCGCCACATGAAGACGCTGCTCCAGCGGGCGGGGCTGCCCAGTATCCGCTTTCATGATCTGCGCCATACCTTCGCCACCCACGCCCTCACCAGCGGCGTGGACGCCAAAACGCTGTCAGGAATTCTGGGACATACCAATGCCAGCTTCACGCTGGACACCTACACCCATGTCACATCGGATATGCAGAAGCAGGCCTGCGGCATTGTGGGAGGCTTCATGGAGGACATCTTCGGAAAGGAGTTGAAACCGTGGCAAGAAAACGAAAAGCCGGAGACGGAACCGTAAGGCAGCGCAAGGACGGACGCTGGGAAGGCCGCATCGTCATTGGTTACGATGACAACGGCTATCCCAAGACGAAAAATGTTCTCGCAAAAACCAAGAAGGAGTGTGTCGAGAAGCTCCAGAAGCTCAAGGAGGAATGCGGCGGGCTGAAGCCGGAGCGGGTGCGGCCTGAAATGCCATTGGGGGACTGGCTGACATACTGGTACGAAAATCACTCAAAGCCGAAGATCCGCCCCACTACGCAGGAGACCTATGAGAGCCGCATCCGTCTGCACATCATCCCGGAGATCGGGGACATCCCGCTGAACAAGCTGACACAGAATGACCTGCAGCAGTTCTATGGCCGACTTAAGAAAAGCGGACGGAAGCGCTTCACCGACAAGTACGGCGAAGGGCTGTCTGACCGTATGGTGCGCATGTGTCACGCCACCTGCCGCTCGGCATTGGAGAAGGCGGTGCAGGATGGGCTGATCCGGGTGAACCCAGCCATCGGCTGCAAGCTGCCGCCGAAAAAGGCAAGGGAGATGCAGGTGCTGACGCGGGAGGAACTTCAAAGATTCCTTATTCAAGCGAAGTTCGAAGGCTACTACGAAGTCTTCCTTCTGGACTTAGCCACCGGTTTGCGTCGGGGCGAACTCATGGCGCTGCAGTGGGATGACCTGAACTTCAAAACTGGCGTGCTGAATGTGAACAAGCAGGTCTACGATGTGCGCGGCCAGCTCCAGATCAGCACGCCCAAGACGAAGAACTCCGTCCGCAAGATCGTCCTGCCGCCCGCCGTGGTGGCGGTGCTGCGGGAGTACAAAAAGACGGTGGACTCCCGATGGATGTTCCCGTCCCCAGTGAAGGAGGAATGCCCCATCACCCCCGGCGTAGTGCGCCGCAGACTGCAGCTCATCCTGGAACACGCAGGGTGCAAGCATGTGCGCTTCCATGATCTGCGCCATACGTTCGCAACGCTGGCGCTGGAGAACGGTATGGATGTGAAAACCCTCTCCGCCATGCTGGGCCATGTGTCGGCGGCAACGACGCTGGACATCTACACCCACATCACCGACGACATGCGGCTCACGGCCGCCGCCAACATTGACCGCGGCATCGGCAAAGCAGCGCCGCAGGAGGACGCTTCAGAGCCGGGGCAGGAAACTGCCCCGGCCCAGGCGGAAAAGCCGAGTATGACCGATTTCAAGCCCTACGTGGGCCGCAAGCGCAGATCCGGTACCGGCTGCGTCAGTGAGATCAACGACCATCTCTTCGAAGGCCGCTACTCGCCCAAATGGCCCGACGGCAAAAAGCACGCCCGTAATGTCTACGCCCACACCCGCGAGGAGTGCGAAGAGAAGCTGAAGACGCTGATTGTGGAGATGAAAGCGGAGATTGCGGAAGCGCAGCGGCTGAAGGACGAGGGCAAAGGTGATGGGCGGCCAATAGAGGGAAAGGAGGGCAAGCGGGGAAAGAAGAAATAATTAAGTAAAATGCCGCCTTGAGTATTCAAGGCGGCATTTTGAGTTACATACAAAAACTATTTTGTATTTCTACGAGGGTACCCTTTATCTTCACGCAAGACCCTTACCGACAACTCCTCTTCATCAATCTCTCTAATTGATGCGCCTTCGCAGTCAATGCAAATATTACCTTGATTAAGAAGATGAAATTCCATTACTTGAGCGGTATTTTCGGGATCATCAAAGTCAAATGAAATAAGAATTTCGCAGTCAACTTCTGCTTCAGCATCCGTGAAATCTATATCAGCATATGCCATATAGAAATATTCTCTGTCAACGCTATCCCAAATTGAGTTCTCCTCATCAAATACTTCAGCATAGCCAGAAACTTTAATTGTGACATTGGTGCTTAGCAGCAAGCTATCACGGGCAATCTTTAGCGGGATAAAATTATCGCTAACACAATCGATCTTTACAGACTCAATTTCCAACTCGTTGAGGTTTTCATAATCATCAAGTTCAAAACATTCACATTCAACGTTCTGCTGTGCGTTTGAAATTATTTCTTTATATGCACCTCTGAAAATTTGGCTGAGCATTTCTTGACTTAGTATGCTATCGATATTGCTGATTTTAGTTAGCGCATTAGAAATAGAATCGCAGATTATGACATTCTCTATCTGATTAAATGCGGTCGTCCAATCACTGTCTTTAGATATGACCAGCAAGATATCATTCGGATGCTTTTCAAGGTATTTTCTTGTAGCATCAAAAACAAAGGCATCTGGAAATTCAGCTTTCTTTTTACCAGACATCGCAAAAGGGGCTTTACTATTAAAATAAAGCTCAAATACAGAAGCAGGGTCACCAAAATCAAGACGAATCGCATCTTGGTAATATTGTTGATAAGCTTCGAAAAGTTTAGTCTGAATATCCAACTCCGAAATCTTGGAAGACAATAGTACATCATCAAGTTTGTAATGTTTTAAAGTGCTGGTGCACTTGCGAAGCTGAGTAAGTAGTGACTGGTAGTCTTTAAATATGCCGGAATCTTCAATATGTTTATGAATTTCATTTTCGAGCACTGGATGCGTTAACAAGGTAATGCCTTTCTCATCTGCTGTCGAGAAAAAAGAGGGAAGCAAACTTTTTACTATGCCAGGGAAATCACTATTTGCATCCCTAAAGGCGCATGTGTCAATTAAGATTAAAGTAATTCGATTCTCCTCGTTCATATTTGTTCCCCTTCCCGCTGCACTTTAGTATAGACTGATTCTTTACGCAAGGCGCAGGGCAACTGAGTTACCGTCGTTATAGCATTATATAGAATCATTATATAGTAATTAAGCATGCCTGTCTACATATTTGGTCTGCACTTTCTGTGCGAAAAGTAAAGTTACTTAGTCGACTTGACGGAGTTCGCATACAGCTAAAAATAGAGGACAATCTGATAACTTGTATAATCGTTTCACACCTTGCACAAGAACTGTCGAAAAGATATGTTAAGAATGACAAACTCAAATCCTGCGCCGCAATAGACAAAGAATAAGAAAAACCCCTCTGAAATTAGCAATTTCAGAGGGGTTTTGGTCCGAGTAGTGCGGCTCGAACGCACGGTCTCCTGGTCCCAAACCAGGCGCGATACCAACTTCGCTATACCCGGATATTCACCTTTCTGCCATGATACCACGGCAAGCGGTAAAAATAAAGTTTTTTCTGTCTGTGGTCATTTATGTGGTCAAAGCCGCTTTTATGCCGTTTTCAACGACTGGGGGAAATCCAGCAAACGCAGGTGCTGCAAGGCTTTGCGGCGTTTCGCCTCACCCTATCCCGGATACCGCCACGGCACTCCCAAAGCAGGCGCGCTACCAACTGCGCAACACCCCGTTATGAAGTTAGGCGATCCGGCCGGGCGTATTCTCCCAAACCAGGCGCGATACCAACTTCGCTATACCCGGATACTTTTTCAGTATACCACAGCTGTGGGTGGAAGGGAAGAGAAAATTTTTGGTTTACATAAATAAGGTCGTCATCGGCGGGCGCTTGCCTGCCGATGACGACCTTATTCAGATCTGTATAAAACGCTTAGCTTGCTGCGCTCTCCGACAGCGGGAAGGTGATATCCGCGCGGAAAAGGTCGGCGTCGATGGCCAGGTCGAAGCGGCCGCCCTGCAGTTGCACCAGGCTCCGTGCGATGGACAGCCCCAGTCCGCTGCCCTCTGTGTGCCGCGAGGCATCGCCGCGCACAAAACGCTCCATCAGCTCGTCGGGGGAGATATTCAGCTCGTCCCGCGAGACGTTCTTGAAGCTGATGGTAACGGCCTCCCGGGACAGCGTGGAAACCACATAGACCCGTGTGCTGGGCAGGGCGTACTTGCAGATGTTGGACACCAGATTGTCCATGACGCGGCTCAGCAAACGACTGTCGGCGCGGATGACGGTACCCGGTGCGGGAGGCTGCGTTACCAGCGTCAACTGGCAGGCGGCCAACCGTTCCTGATACTCGCCCTCGATCTGTGAAAACAGCACGTTCACGTCCGTGGGCTGTAGGTCCACATTCAGCACGCCGGAGGAGGCTTTGGACGCCTCTACCAGATCCTCTGTCAGCTTTTTCAGCCGATGGCTCTGCCGGTCCAGCACGGCGATGTACTCCCGGGCCTCCGGGGAGGGGATGTCCTCCTTTTTCAGCAGGTCCACATAGTTGACGATGGAGGTCAGGGGCGTCTTGATGTCGTGGGACACGTTGGTGATGAGCTCTGTCTTCAGGTGCTCGGCCTTCATCTGCTCCTGCACCGCCTGCTCCAGGCCGGACTGCACGTCGTTGAGCTCCTGGCCGTAGCGCTTGAAGTCGCCGATGAGGTACTTCGTGTCGATGGGGGAGGAGAAGTCGCCGTTCGCCAGCTTTTCGCCGCCCTTCTGCAGCGCCCGCAGGTTCAGGGCGATATACAGGGCCGCCAGCAGTTCTGCGAGCTTCAGTGCCAGAAACGGCGCGGCGAGGGTGCCGTAGTAGTCCTGTATGAAGAGGACGAATTCAATAAACACCAGTATCAGCCCCGCCAAAGCTGTCTTCCAGATCAGCGGCAGGCTTTTGGCGATGCGCCACAGCCCCAGAAACAGCGAACGGACAATGCGCCAGAGGAACCGGGCTATCCGCGCGATCAGCGCGCTCCGCAGGACGGTGCCCGCCTTGCACTGGGCGGCAAAGGCGCACAGGAACAGCAGCACCAGCGGCACCAGCGCCGCGCAGAAGAAAACGCGTCCCCACCCGTAATAGAACGCTTCCCAGCCAATGAAAAACGTACACAGCAGTACAATCAGCCATACATCCGCGGGGATCTTGCCCAGCCACGTCAGATGGATGCCCTCATGCCCCGCCCAATGGCCGGCAGAGGCCATGAGGAAGCAGAAGAAGAACAGTGCCAGCGCCGCGAACAGCACGGTCAGAATCACCGTCAGGGCTGTATGCTCCACCAGCCACATGTCCAGCAGATAGGAATAAGAGGGCGCCTCCTCGGTGCGCAGCAGATCGGCGGCAATGGTGACCATGGCCGTATTGCCGGTGTTCAGCGCGTAGGTGAACGTCTCCTGCGTGGCGTACAGCGGCTTGTCGCCGTCTGTCAGCTCAAAATTTTCAAAGGTACCGACGACCTCCCCATTTCCTCTGACGGTGACGGTCAGGTGACAGTCGGCGGCATCGCGGGAGAACTCCTCCGCAAAAACGCGGGGCAGGTCGCTGATCACCTGAGCCCGCTCCTCCTCGGTGACATCTCCATTTTCAACGGTACTGTAGTCATAGGTGCCGTCACTGACCAGCACGCCCGCATTGGCCAGCGTGCCGCGCAGGAAGCTGTCGGCGGTGTCGATGGATCTGACGCAGTTTCCCTCGTACATCGTTTGGCGCAGGAAGTCGCCGCCGTCCAGAAACACGTCGTAGCTGATAAGGATACCCACACCCACGCCGCCCAGAACGGTCAGAACGCCGAACACCAGCGTCAGCACGAAGGCGGCGGCCTTCGCCCACGTCTTGTCTAAAAATCCCTTCATGAGATGCCACCCTCCATCTTATAGCCCTTGCCCCAGACCACCTTGATGTACCGGGGCTCTGAGGGGTTGATCTCCAGCTTTTCCCGCAGGTGCCGGATGTGTACCGCGATGGCGCCCGCGGCGTTCAGCGGCACGTCCTCCCACACCCGGCGGTAGATCTCATTGGGGGAGAACACCGTCCCCGCGTTCCGCATGAGGAACCGCAGGATGTCGTACTCCTTGGGTGTCAGCGCCACCGGGTCGCCGTCCACGGTGACGGTCTTGGCGTTGTCATCCAGGCAGATGCCGCCGATGATGAGCGTGCTGGCCTGCACCTGCCCGCCGCCCAGCTGCAAATACCGCCGCAGCTGTGAGCGTACCCGGGCCAGCAGCTCCACCGGGTTGAAGGGCTTGGTGATATAGTCGTCCGCGCCCACGTTCAGCCCCAGTACCTTGTCGGTGTCCTCGCCCTTGGCGGTCAGCAGGATCACGGGTACGTTGCTGGTCTGCCGCAGCTGGGCCATGGCGGACAGTCCGTCCATCACGGGCATCATGATATCCATCAGAATGAGGTGCACGTCCTCCCGCGCCGCCGCGGCCAGGGCCTCTTTCCCGTTGCAGGCGGACAGCACCCGGTAGCCCTCGGCCTTGAGATAGATCTCCAGCGCGGAGACGATATCCTTTTCATCATCAACGACCAAAATCGTGTACATAGAGGGACCTCCTGTGGGAGTAATACATCTATCATACCCCTATTCCCGCCTTTGCACAAGGTCAATTCTTCACAGCGGGGGAGGGGAGCGACGTCAGGTTCACGCTGTGGTGGATGGGCTTCCACTCCACCTTCATAAACAGCGCCGCCAGCGAGATGGGCAGATACGTCAGCATAAACAGCGGGAACGTCAGAGTGAAAGCGATCTTTTTCCACGCCGGCGCGTGGATACGCCGCCACTCGCTGGCCACGGTGATGCCGCCCAGCACCAGCAGCGTGGCCAGGATACTGCCCATGCACTCCAGCAGGGACCGCATGGCGAACCATACGCCGTCCCCCTGCATAAGTCCCAGCGCCGTCAGCGTCAGGTTGGCCAGCAGGCCCAGCGCCGTCAGGATAAACGCCGGCAGGATGGACATGGACATATCGAAGCAGCTCCAGCTGCCCTTGGCCGTGCCCTTCAGCAGCTCCGCGCCGTAGCGACGGAACACCTGTATGTAGCCCTTGGCCCAGCGCAGGCGCTGGCGGACGGACTGGCGGAAGCTGGTGGGCTGCTCGTCGTAGAGCACCGCGTCCTCGCAGATGGCGATCCTCTCGCCCCGCAGAATGTGGTGGATGGAAAACTCGATATCCTCCGTCAGCAGATAGAACCGCCAGCCATGGCTCTCGTCCAGTATCCGCTGCGAGAACAGAAAGCCTGTCCCGCCCACGGCGGCGCTGCTGCCCAGCCGGTTCCGCGCGCCGTTCAGATAGCGGCTCTCCCGCAGGAACCACAGGGCGTACCCGGCGCTGATCCAGTTGTCGCCGAAGTTTTTGCTGTTGCGGTAGCTGGTCACGATTTCGTTTCCGGCGGAGAAGCTCTCGTTCATGCGCTCGAGGTAGTCCGGCGAGAGGATGTTGTCCGCATCGAACACGAAGTAGCCGTCAAAGCCCTCCGGATAGTCTGCGCCGATGTGCTGCAGCAGAAAATCCAGGGCATAGCCCTTACCCACGTTCACGTGATTGAAGCGCTCGTATACCACCGCCCCGTGTGCCCGCGCGATGGCGGCGGTGCTGTCGGTGCAGTTGTCCGCCGCCACGAACACCGTCACCAGGGACATATCGTAGGTCTGCGCGGCCAGTGAGTCCAGCAGCCCGGCAATGACGTTTTCCTCGTTCCGCGCAGCGATGAGCACCGCGTACCGATGGGACGCGGCAGGGCGGGGAAGGGGCCGGCGCTTTTTCAGCAGCACCAGCGGGATATAGAGAAATTGATAGGTGTAGCAGATAAAAAACAGCGCCGAGATCACGGCATTGATGGTCCGCAGCGTGGGTTCCATAGGGGCACTTCCTTTCTTTCCTTTCTGGCTCCATGGTACCGAAATGCCTCTTAAGAAACAAGCAGTGGGAGGATTAAGACTTTATTAAGACGAAAAAGTAAACCTGTAAGCTGCCGCGGGCAGTTTACAGGTTTACCATAATTAAAATTATTGTCAACTTATTACAGCAGCAGCCCGGCCAGATGCCCGGACGACCAGGCCCATTGCAGGTTGAAGCCGCCGCAGTCGCCGTCCACGTCCAGCACCTCGCCGCAGGCGTACAGCCCCGGAACGACGCGGCTTTCCAGTGTTTCCGGGTCAAATTCCTCCGTCCGCAGGCCGCCCGCCGTGACCTGTGCCTGGTCAAAGCCGCAGGTGCCGGTGATAGGGAGCGCAAAGCGCTTCACCTGCCGGGCGATACGCTCCAGATCACTGTCGGTGAGGTCGGCGGCGCGCTGGCTGGTGAACCCGGCGGCCTTGCAGAGCATCTGCCCCAGCCGGGTGTGGCAGGAGCCTACCAGCAGGGTGGAGGCCTCGTGAGCGCCCATGGTCTCCCGCCGCAGGCGCAGCCAGTCCAGCACCTCCCGCGTCTCCCAGTCAGGGAAGAAGTCCAGCGCGCAGACCAGCCCCTCGCCGCCGGTGGACACCGTCCGGGAGATGTCGAAGATCGCCGGACCGCTGACGCCGTATTCAGTGAACAGCACCTCGCCGCGGTTCTCCGCCACACGCTCGCCGCCCCGGAGGATGGCGATGCCGCACTCGGCCTTGATGCCCTTCAGCGCCCGGGGGTAGGTAGGGTCGGTCCTCAGCTGCACCAGGGAGGGATACAGCACGGTGCGGTGGTGCCCCAGCATTTTGGCAAGGCGATAGCCGTCCATGACGCCGCCTACTTTGCTGCCGGCGGCTCCGCCGGCGGCCAGTATGACCTTCCGCGCGGCAAAGACCTCCGTCTCGGTCCTGACGGTGAAGCCCCCCGCCGCGTGCTTTACGGCGGTGACCGCCTGTCCGGTGCAGACCTGGATGCCGGGGCGCTCCAGCCCATAGCGCAGCACGTCCAGCACACTGCCGGCCATGTTGCTCATGGGGTACACCCGGCCGCTGTCCTCGCTGACCGTCAGCAGTCCCAGTGAGGCAAAATACTGCAGCGTTGTGCCTGTGTCAAAGGTACGCAGCGCGTGGGCGCAGAAGCCGCTGTCCTCTCCGTGATAGCGGGCGGGAGAGAGGTTGTAGTTGGTCAGGTTGCACCGACCGTTGCCGGTGGCCAGCAGCTTGCGCCCCACCCGGCTCTGCCGTTCCAGCAGGACGACGCTGCGGCCGTTTTCCGCGGCGGTCAGCGCCGCCATCATGCCGCTGGCGCCGCCGCCGATAACGATAACGTCCGTCATTTCGCGCCCTCCAGCCGCCGGCGGGTCAGATAGCCCTCCAGCATCAGCGCGGCGGCCACCGCATCCACGGTCTTCTTTCGCTTCTTGGCGTTCTGCCCGTTCTGAAACAGGATGTTGTGGGCGTCGATGGTGGTGCGGCGCTCGTCCCAGAGGATGACCTCCAGCCCGGTCGCCTGGCGCAGCAGCGCGCCGAAGGTGGCGCATTTCTCGGCCCGGGGCCCCTCGGTGCCGTCCATGTTCCGGGGGTAGCCCAGCACCAGCAGCTGTACGCCGTGCTCGGCGATGAGCCGCTGTATGCCGGAGAGCACCTCCTCCTGCCGGCGGGAGTGGAGGGTGTCGGAGTAGCCCGCCAGCGTCTCGGTATAGTCGGAAATGGCGATGCCGGTGTGGGCGTCGCCGTAGTCGATGGCCATGATCTTCATGGGGATGTACCTCACTTTTCGCGGCGTGCGCCGCCGCGTTTTTTCACGTTGGCTCTATCATACACAAAATGGCGGCGGGAAGCAACAGAAAATGGGACGAAACCGTGAAAAATACGGGATTTTTCTGCAAAAAGCGGTTGACCGGCGGGGGAAAGTGTGGTATAGTGGGCATTACCTGTGAGTGGGTGCTTTCTTTTTGCGCGCTTTTTCGCTTCGGGGGCGCAGAGGGAGATCATCCGGCAGGGAGGCAAAAGGGCGTTCCGGAACGGAAGCCTAATCTAATAAGGAGGTGCCGTTAATGCGCGTGAAGATCACTTTGAGATGCAACGAGTGCAAGCAGAGAAACTACAACACGATGAAGAACAAGAAGAATACCCCTGACAAGCTTGAGCTGAACAAGTATTGCCCCTTCTGCAGAAAGCACACCGTCCATACCGAGACGAAGTAACCGGAAGGAGATATTGACATGGCTGAAGAGAAGAAGGTCAGTAAGGATCGCGGCAAGTGGTTCCGCGAAATGAGAAGCGAACTGAAGAAGGTCGTTTGGCCTGATGGCAAGACTACCGCCAAGAACACCGGCACCGTCCTGCTGTGCTCCCTGATCGTGGGCGCGGCGATCTGGATCTTTGATGCCGTGGCTGTGCTGGCGGTGGATACCCTCATCGGTCTGTTCTAAGGTACAGGACATGGCTGATAACGCAAAGTGGTATGTGGCACATACCTATTCCGGCTATGAAAACGCGGTAAAGGCCGCCATCGAAAAGTCCGTGGTGAACCGCGGGATGGAGGACATGGTCCTCAAGACCGAGATCCCGATGGAGACGGTCACCGAGGTCACCGAGACCGGCGTGATGAAGGAAGTGCAGCGGAAGGTATTTCCCGGCTACGTCCTCATCAAGATGGTCATGACGGACGATACCTGGCACCTGATCCGCAACATCCGCGGCGTCACCGGCTTCGTGGGCGAGGCCAACAAGGCTATCCCCCTGACCGAGGACGAGGTGGCGGCGCTGGGCATGGAGAAGCGCGAGATCGTCGTGCTCTACCATGTGGGCGACACGGTGCGTATCACCGAAGGCCCGCTGTCCAGCTTCACCGGTACCGTGGAGGAGATCGAGCCGGAGAAGAACCGGGTGCGCGTGGTCGTATCCATGTTCGGACGCGAGACCCCCGTTGATCTCGAACTGGACCAGGTCGAGGTCAGCAGCAACTGAGCGCAGAACGTCTGCGCGGAAGTCCGGTACAGGTGTGCCGGCAAAGTGGGAGAGACGCTGCGCGTCTCGCCAAAAGCGGCAAGTATCCCCGCCGCTACCACATTTTATTGAAGGAGGTGCCTACAAATGGCACAGAAAGTAGTTGGATACGTCAAACTGCAGATCCCCGCGGGCAAAGCAACTCCCGCACCCCCCGTTGGCCCGGCCCTGGGTCAGCACGGCATCAACATCGCTGCCTTTACCAAGGAATTCAACGAGCGCACCAAGAATGACATGGGCCTGATCATCCCCGTGGTCATCACCGTGTATGCCGACCGTTCCTTTAGCTTTATCACCAAGACCCCTCCCGCGGCTGTCCTCATCAAGAAGGAGTGCAACATTGAGTCCGGTTCCGGCGTTCCCAACAAGGAGAAGGTCGCCACCATTTCCAAGGCCTCCATTCAGAAGATCGCCGAGCTGAAGATGCGCGACCTGAACGCCGCGTCTCTGGAAGCCGCCATGAGCATGATCGCCGGTACCGCCCGTTCCATGGGCGTCGTGGTCGGCGAGTAAGGAGGGTGTAAGAAATGTTTAGAGGTAAGAAATATCAAGAGAGCGCCAAGCAGATTGACAAGGCTATGCTGTACGACCCCAAGGAGGGTCTGGAGCTGATCTGCAAGACCGCTTCCGCCAAGTTCGACGAGACCGTGGAGCTGCACGTCAAGCTGGGCGTGGACTCCCGTCACGCTGACCAGCAGGTCCGCGGCGCCATCGTGCTGCCCAACGGCACCGGCAAGTCCGTCCGCGTCCTGGTGTTCGCCAAGGGTGACAAGGCCGAGGCTGCCAAGGCCGCCGGCGCCGATTACGTGGGCGAGATGGACCTGGTGGAGAAGATCCAGAAGGAAAACTGGTTCGACTTCGACGTGGTCGTCGCCACCCCCGACATGATGGGCGTTGTGGGTCGTCTGGGTAAGGTCCTGGGCCCCAAGGGTCTGATGCCCTCTCCCAAGTCCGGCACTGTGACTCCCGACGCCGCCAAGGCCGTTCAGGAGGCGAAGGCCGGTAAGGTCGAGTATCGTCTGGACAAGACCAACATCATCCACTGCCCCATCGGCAAGGTGTCCTTCGGCGCTGACAAGCTGTTCGAGAACTATTCCGCCCTCATCGGCGCCATCATCAAGGCCAAGCCCGCCGCCGCCAAGGGTCAGTATATCAAGTCCTGCGTGGCCGCTTCCACCATGGGCCCCGGCGTGAAGATGAACGCCAACAAACAACTGTAATTTTGTGAGGGCACCGCGATACCGACTCCACCGCACAGCTCACCGGCAGATTTCCCGCCCGCCTGCGTTGAAGCCTCTTGAAATACACAAAGTATTCCTGCGAGGCTTCGCCTTGCCCAGTGAAAAATCTGCGCGGAGATCTGAACGGCGGCTCGGTATCTTGGTACCCGGGGCGCTTTCAGGAAGTGTCCTGAAAATGCCGGAAAATTGTTATCTTGGGCTTGACAAGCTGTGAAGCCTTGGATATAATATTGGTTGCGTTCCAAAGACAGCAGGTGGCGAAAGCCGTAAGTCCTGCCGAGGATGGCAAGTCATTTTGATTGCTTTTACCGTCCTCATGTCCTTTGGCATGAGGACGGTTTCCTTTTTTGAACGCACCGACAATTCTAACGGAGGTGAAATCAAAGAATGCCCAACGCAAAGGTTCTGTCTGAAAAGCAGGCGATCGTGGCGGCGCTGACCGAAAAGCTGCAGAATTCCGCAGCCGGTGTCATCGTTGATTACAAGGGCATCACCGTGGCAGAGGATACCGAGCTGCGCGCGGAGTGCCGTAAGAACAACATTGAGTACGCTGTCATCAAGAACACCCTGCTGCGTTTCGCTTTCAACAACTGCGGTCTGAACGAACTGGACGATCAGCTCAACGGTACCACTTCTCTGGCTATCTGTGTTGACGATCCCGTCGCCCCGGCCCGTGTGATGGCGGACTACGCAAAGAAGCTGAAGGACAAGTTCGAGATCAAGGGCGGTTTCATGGAGGGCAAGGTCGTCTCCATGGAGACCGTGAACGCGCTGGCGTCCATTCCCGCCCTGCCCGTGCTGCAGGCGCAGGTCCTGGGCACCATGCTGGCCCCTATTTCCGGTCTGGCTTGCGTGCTGAAGCAGATCGCCGAGAAGAACGGCGCTGCCGCCGAGTAATTCGGCCCCCTTTCCATCGCAGGCACAGGGCCTGCACAACATCAATTTAAATCTTACAAACAGGAGGCTATCACAATGTCTGAGAAGATTACTGCTATGATCGAAGAGATCAAGGGTTTGACCGTTCTGGAGCTGTCCGAGCTGGTGCACGCTCTGGAGGAGGAGTTCGGCGTTTCCGCCGCCGCTATGGCTGCTCCCGCCGCCGGCGCTGCTGCTCCCGCCGCTGAGGAGAAGACCGAGTTCGACGTGGTCCTGGCTGGCTTCGACGCCGCTCAGAAGATCAAGGTCATCAAGGTCGTCCGCGAGATCACCGGTCTGGGCCTGGCCGAGGCCAAGGCTGCCGTCGAGGGCGTGCCCCACACCCTGAAGGAAGGTCTGTCCAAGGACGATGCCGAGGCTATGAAGAAGCAGGTCGAAGAGGCCGGCGGCAAGGTCGAGCTGAAGTAAGTTCTTTTGCAAGCAAAAAACAGCCACCCGATAGGGTGGCTGTTTTTTCGCGGCCGGAACAGCCCGCTTTCCCGCTTTACAAAGCCCCGCGGCGAATTGCCGGGTGGTCGTAAAACAGTAAAATCAAAAAATGATGAAAACCTTGTGTTTTCAAGGGGCGGCGTGACTTCGGTCACGCCGTTTCCTTTTTCATCAGCTCATTCAGAGGGATAAAGCCCAGCCCGTCGTACTTGATGTGGATGTGCTGTACCCGTTTGCCGCTGGATTTGTCCGGTGCGTCCACATAGATGGCAGACACCTGCTCACGCAGCGTATAGCCGTCCAGTTCTTCAATGCCGACATATTTGTGCGCTTTCTGAATGAACTTTTCAAGGTTTTCGTTCTGTCGTTCCTGTACCTCAATCTCCTGCTGCAAGGTGATCGCTTCCACTTCCAACTGTTTCTGCTCCGCTTCATAGGTCTGGCTCAGCATATCATAGCGTTCATCCGTCAGCCGCCCGCTGGCATTGTCCTCGTAAATCTTGATGAACAGTCTTTTCAGATCGGCAATGCGCCGCTCGTTGCTTTCCAGCCGCTTTCTGCGGATGCGGACTTGTTCTCGACTCTCCACACGGAGCTGTTCCTCCATGATCGTGCGGAAATAATCCTCGTGCCGCAGGATATACCCCATAACCGCCTGAATGTGCTTGAGAACCAGCCGCTCCAATACCTTGACACGGATGAAATGTCCATTACACTTTTCTTTGCTTTTGCGGTGCAGGGAGCAGTCAAAAAAGTCCTGATCGAGATCGCCGTTGTTGGATGAACCGTACAGCATTTTGGAACCGCAGTCCGCACAGTAAACAAGTCCGGAGAAAATGCTGCTTCTTCCCGTGCGGATCATTCGGTGACGCTGCTGGCGGATCTCCTGCACCTTTTCAAACACATCATCGTCAATAATGCGCTCGTGGGCATTGGGGAAAATCGCCTGCTTTTCAATGGGATTATCCCTTTGCTTCTTATCCCAGATAGAATTGGTGTAAGTCTTGAAGTTCACCGTGCAGCCTGTGTACTCCCGGCGTTCCAGAATCGCCACAACGGTACTGCGGCAGTCCATCCGGACGCGGGGCACATTTGCAACACCGCTTCAGAAGCTGCGAGCGCTGCCATCCTATATCGAAATACTGACCGTGCCGATGGCTTTGCGTGTCATCCGCATCGCCGAGACGCTTTCCGCCTCCACCGAAACACGGGGCATCGACTTAAAGCGCCGCAAGAGCAATTATCTGTCGCTTCAGTTCTCGGCGTGGGATGCTGTGTTCTGTGTCCTGCTGGCGGCATCGGTCTCCGCCGGTCTTATTATTCAACAAAGCCCGTACCAGTTAAACTGATACGGGCTTTGTTATGCTCCGCGTTTATCCGCCCCCCCTAACGCTAATAACACAGCGTCTGCAAGGAGCAGAGAAGCACCTTGCCGCCTCTCTGCTCCCTCACTTTCTTGCTTATTTTCGGGGATTTTCTTCATCGTCCAGCAGGTCGGTCATATTCCGCAGACTGATGCCCAGGGTGGACCCATTGTGCAGCAGTGCCGAGGTGGTGGGCGGCAGTACACCCGCCACGCCCAGTACGATCAGCGTCAGGTTGAAGCCCACGATGAAGCGGTAGCTGCCGTGGATGCGCTCCATCAGTGCCTGGCTGAGCCTTCGCAGCGTTACCAGCGCGAAGAGATCTTCCGAGGAAACGGTGATGTCGGCGATCTCCCGAGCGATGGCCGCGCCGGTGGAGATGGCGATGCCCGCGTCCGCCTCCGACAGAGCAGGGGAGTCGTTGACGCCGTCGCCCACCATGATAACGGTGTGGCCCTTCGCCTTTTCCTGCCGGATAAACGCGGCCTTGTCCTCCGGCAGCACCTCGGCATACACGGCGTCCACGCCCACCTCGGCGGCCACAGCCTCCGCCGTGCGGCGGTTGTCGCCGGTCATCATCACCACGTTGGCAAAGCCGCTCTCGTGCAGCGCTCTTACCGCCTCCCGTGCCTCCCGGCGCAGGGGATCGTGGATGCAGATCACCGCCGCCAGCTCCCCGTCTATGCAGAGGTACAGGTGGGAATACGCGGCGGGCAGGGTGTCAAATTTCGGCTGTTCTCCCGCCGGGATGCGGCAGCCCTCGTCCTCAAAGACGAAGTGGGCGCTGCCGATAATGACCTTCTTGCCCTCCACCATGCTGGAGATGCCGTGGGCCACCACATACTGCACCTGCGAATGGTACTCCTCGTGGGTCAGCCCGTGTCGCTTTGCCTCCGCCACCACGGCGTTTGCCATGGAATGTGGGTAATGCTCCTCCAGACAGGCGGCAAGGCGCAGCATTTCCGCCTCGTCGTGTCCACCGAAGGGGATGACCGCCGCCACGGTGGGCGTCGCATAGGTCAGCGTGCCGGTCTTGTCGAACACGATGGTGTCCGCCCTGGCCACCGCCTCCAAAAAGCGTCCGCCCTTGACGGAGATGTGATAGCCGCTGCTCTCCCGCATGGCGGACAGCACCGCGATGGGGATAGCCAGCTTCAGAGCGCAGGAGAAGTCCACCATCAGCACCGAGAGCATTTTCGTCACGTTCCGGGTCAGAAGATAGGTCAGCGCCGTGCCGCCCAGCGTATAGGGCACCAGTCTGTCCGCCATCCGGGAGGCCTTGTCCTCGGCAGTGGATTTCAGCTTCTCCGACTCCTCGATCATGCGAACCACCCGGTCATACCGCCCGCTGCCAGAGGATTTCTCCACGGAGATGACGCACTCGCCCTCCTCCGCCACCGTCCCGGCATAGACGGGACTGCCGGGGTGCTTCGCTACGGGCATGGACTCACCGGTGAGGGAGGACTGGTTCACCATGGCCTCGCCCTCCACCACCCGGCCGTCCAGCGGGATCATACCGCCGGTGCGGATCACGATACGGTCGCCCGGCTTCACGTCGGTGATCTTCGTCAGCACCTCGGCGCCGTTTACCTGCTGCCAGACGCTGTCCACCCGCAGACTCATAGCGGAGGCAAGGTCGGCCACGGACTTTTTGTGGGTCCACTCCTCCAGAATTTCGCCCAAATGCAGCATGAACATCACAGAGCCGGCGGTGGCAAAATCGCCCCGTGCCATGGACACCGTAACAGCAGTGGCATCCAGCACGGCAACGGAAAGCTGTCCGCGCAGCAGCGCCGAAATCCCCTCCCGGATGTACTTTACGGAGCGGAACAGCGCCAGCGCCGTGGTGATGGGCGCAGGCAGAAACAGCTTGGAGATGCACCGCCGCATGACGGCGATAGCCAGCTTGTCCTCAAACTCCCGGTTCAGTGCCCGGGAGGTATGCTCCGGCACCAGCTCCATAGCTTCCGCCTTGGCGAAGGAGAATTGTGCCAGCGCACGAATTATGTTTCCGCGCTCCGCCTCATAGAGCACCACCGCGTCCTGCGTCCGGTCGTAGACCTTAACCGCCTGCACGCCGTCCTGGGCGCGCAGATAGTACTCCAGCACATCCGCTTGGGATAAACTCATCCGCCCGCAGCACAGGTGTACCCGCAGCCGTCCGGTCGTTTCATGTAGGATTTTGCATTTCATGGCTCACTCCGCCTTGTTTTCCTCCGCGGAAGCGTCCTCCACCACAGCAGCAGCCTCCGCCTCTGCGCGGCATTCGTTGATGGCCTTCGCATCGGCGTAAACATCCTCCGCACCCTCACGCACCGCCGTGACCGTTTTCATCACGCCCTCCTTGGCACGCAGTGCGGCAGCAGTGGTGTGGGCGTAGACCTTCTTGGCATCCTTGCTGCCCAGCACCTTAATGCCTGCCGTGCCGAACAACACGCCTGCTGCAAATAAACCGAGTTTTTTCATAATGATTGTCCTCCTATATAAAATATATATGTCAAACCGATGACCGCGATGGCGGCATCGGAATGATCTTACTGTTTCTTCTTCCCGAAATGGAAAAAGCCTTTCTTCTCGTAGACTGCGGTGCTGATCTCCCCCGCCGTGTAGCCGGTGGCGTCAATGGCGGCACGGAGGGCATTTTCACCCAGCGGCTCTTTCGAGAGGATCACCGTCTCCCCCTTGGAATGGGATGAGGAAACCTTCTCCACCGAGAATGCGGCGCGAATGGCGTCGTTGATGTGGGCCTCGCACATAGAGCAGGCCATGCCGGAAACCTTAACTGTTGTCTGGATCATTTTCATACCTCCTGTTCCGGGAATCTTTCACGCACCGTTTTTCGGAACGCCTTTGTAGTATAACTTTCTTTCATCGCTGTGCCTCCCGCTTAAAGCTTCTTTTTATATCCGCAGTCGCAGTAGGGGCCGCCGGAGGCAAGCGTGTACTGCCGCACAAAGTCGGTTGCGCCGCCTGCCTCGCTCATCGTGTAGTCCAGACGGCACAGTGCGGGCGTTAAATCGTACAGTCCCAGCTTTTTCATCAGCACACAGATGCCGCATTGGGTAAAGCGTCCCTCGTAGCCGCTGCCGTCGGGGTATTCGTAAAAGTCCATATTCCACGAGTAGGGGTTTCGGTCGGCGGCTCTCAGCGCGGCGGTGGCTTTCATACCGGCAATGTCCTTTGCGGTAAATTTGCTTTTTCCGCTCTTGCGGCAAAACCATTGCATCGGCTTTGTCATCATGGCGTTAGCGTAGTAGACGGTCAGCCGCTCTGTATCCGGGCGCTTCGGCATGGAGAGAATGAACGCACCGATCATCGCACAGTTGACGAGGTTCATCTTGAACCGGTCGCCCTTTTCAAATTCGGGCAGCTCGGAGATAATTTCCCTGTATTTCGGCTTTGCTTTTTTTGTGATGGCTTTTGCCGTATCGACATCATAGCCGAATACTACCGTCAGCTGTTTTTGGAATGAGCCTGCAAACATCGTCCACATGCCGAAAGGCATTCCCCAATAGGTCACTTTTTGTCCCTCCAATCGCATATCACGCGGGTCATGCGGCGGTCAATGTCAATGCGAGCCGTTTTACACTCCCCGGGATATTTCTTCGCAGCGCTGAACGCCAGCTTGACAAACAGTGCCGAGCCGACGGGAAGCATGGTCTTGAGCATACCGTCGGGGAAAACAAAATGCGTGCCGTGCTCATATACGACCGCCTCGACTTCGCAGGAGTGCGGTTTCTCCGCAAGGCGTTTTTCCATGCGGCGGATATATTTTGCGGTGTCCCAAAGTGCGTCGTCCTCTGCGCCGACAAGAAACAGCTTGCCGCGGATATTCTCGACCTCTATGAATTCCTCCTCGGTAATCGGGTGCGCCGCTTCAGAGTCGTCAAACAGCTTGCGGGAGGCAATCATATTGCCGGTGCGTTTGGACTCCTCTGAGATTATGCGCCAATAGTCAGGGTGCTGATAGCAAAACGGCATGTATGGCAAGGGCTTTCCCTTGTAAGAAAAGAGTGATTTTCCCACCATTGGCCATTCCTTGCAGCCGTCCTTTTTGCCCTGCATGAACCCCTGCCACACAAAGTCGCTGGGTGTCATTGCAATGGTTAGAGAAATGTCGCTGAATATCGATGCTGCCGTCAGGGCGAGGGTACCTGTCGTTGAGGCTCCCGCAATGCCTATTTTTTCGTTTCCGTGTAATTTGAGCCATGCCATTGCTTTTTCGATGCGTTCAAGGGGATAGTTGTGATGACCGTAGTCCTTTTTCCCGGGCGACATAGTCAATACGTTCACACCGAGGCGAATCAGCCACTTCACCGCCGAGCGCGCCATATAATCCTCGGGGTCGTCGCCGAGCATGGCGATGACGGTGCAGTCCAATCCGTCCTTGCACGCCCAATACGCGCCGTAAAAGCCATCGCTTTCAACATCAAAGTGGATGTGTTTCATTCAAAACGCCTCTTTCAAAAGTTGATCTTTACAATCTGCATCTTCATCATTCCGTCACCGACTTTGGCAAGAAAACGGAAAAATCTGCTGACGGAGGGGTCTTTCAAATCATTGTAGCCCAACATATAGCCCCGGCTGGAGACCTGCAAACGGCTGTCCCACGCGCCGATCTCTTTGGGAGCGTCCGAAACCGCAAAATATGCGCCCACATCCTTGATTTTCGCACTCTTGAGCCAGGTCTTGGCGATCATCTTCACCGCCGCCCGATTCGCAGCGTCAAACACCAGCACACCGCCGGGGAAGGCGTCTGCCATACCCTGCACCAGCGTCCTGACCTGCTCCGTCAGGAAGTAGTAAAACACGCCGGAGGCAAAGAACACCGCGCCGCCGGAGGCATTGATTTGGGAGAACCATGCCGTGTCGTTCAGGTCGCAGGGGATATTTTTCTCCCGCTCCCCGGCAGGCAGCAGTTCATTCCGTACAGCAATCACGTCGGGATAATCCAGATTATAAATTTTGCAGCTGCCGTTGTCGCAGACGTTGCCGGTGCTGTCCAGCCCGCAGCCCAGATTGACCACCGCCGCATTGGGGTGAGATTTCAGATAATCCCGCACCTCAAAAGCAAGATCATTCTGCCGCATGGCCACCTCCAGTGAACCGAAACGCTGCATCAGGCCGCGGGAGTTTTTCTCCGCCTCTGAAAAATCGTAGTCGATCTCGTCAATCAGGCGAACCGCTGTTTCGTCCCGGTAGAGATTCGGGTATAGTTCTGAGCAGACCTTCCGCGCATACAGCGGAATGATCAGCGTCTCCTGTACGGTGTTTTTCTCGATTTTATATTTCATGGGTATCACTCACTTTCTGATAAATGGCAGTTCCGGCATACAGTCACGCTCGGCGATGTGTGCCAGCATTTCGGCGAACCCCTTTGAATCGCGAATCTGATATTGCATGTGATCGTATCCCTCAAACACGGGATAATGGCCGCAGGGGTAGGCTTCCATCACTGCTTGACGGTATTTGAAATGATCTTCTATACTGCCAAACTCGAAATAGGTATGTTTTTGCAATTCTTTTGAAAGCGGCGGAAAGGGTTTATCCTCCAGACTGTCCGAAATCTGCCGCCGCAAATTTGTATAGGTCAGATTTTTCCCTGCGTCTATAAAATACGGCTTTATGGAATCGTCGTCACACCACAAAATCTTTTTCAGTGTGCCGCCCTTTGACCAATACAGGCTCTTGATGGCAAAATACAGAAACGGCGTCATGATACGGCGCGTGCCCTTTCCGATTTGGGCGAACTGCCCGCCGTCAAAGAAAGCGTGCTCCACGGGCAGCTTCGTCTGCGTCAGAAACGCCATGGCAAGGTCTGCACCGATGGAAGAAGCGACCACCATCGCCAGCCGCTCCACGCCCTGTCGATGCAAAAAGTCCTCCACCTGCCGTATTTCGTCCGCCTTGCTGACATATTTCTGCCCCTCGCAGTAAACGGTGGAGGTGGGCAAGATGCAGAAATATCGATCCTGCAAATACCTCGCAATCGGTTCGCTGCTCGATCCTGTCACACCCATTGCATGAAAGAACAGCACGGCAGGATTCCTCCTGTCGCCGTATGTTTGAAACAGCATTTCTATCGCCTCAGCTTTCCATAAAAAGCATCATGATCGCCGCCAGTGCTGCCGAAATGACCGCCATACCAATTGTGCCGAACAGCCACTTTCTGCCCTTGTCCTTAGCAGTGATATAGGGCTTCAGGTCTTCAGTTCCCGGAATTTTCCATGCGTTCGTATGCCCTACCCAATAGCCGTCAACCCAAAATCGGTCTATGAGATTCATAACGGACAGTATGACCAGCAGCTGCCAGAAGCCCGCAAGAAAACCCCGCGCACCGTTCACCGCATAGACGCAGACCAGCACATAGGTGATGTAGCCGGGAACACATACCGCTTTGAAAATCAAAGCGTTCCGCTTTATTTTTTTGTGTGTTGTAAGCCCCAGCTTTACGCACCTATCTTGAACTTCAGGGCTGTAAAGATGCACCATGCCCACCGCGCCCTTGCGGATACCGATGGCGCAAACCAAAACGAGCAGAACGCCAAGTCCTATGCCTTCCAAAATCACCTGTAAAAGCATTACCGATTCCTCCTGAAGCCCGCCTCGTCCCGGTATTCGGGATGTGCCTTTAAGTATGGGTCTTTATCTCCGCAGATGGTATAGTCGCATCGGCAGCCGTCCACACAGGTGGTCGTCCGCACCAGCCTTGCGTGGAGCAGCTCCATGGATGCGTAGTCCACATTGCACAGGGCGGGCATGATGTCTGTAAGGCCGTGCCGGATGGCAAATTCCGCTGCCGGACACGATATAAACTCATAATAGATGGGCTTGCCGGTTTCATAAGGTGCAACCGACATCTCGTAATCGTGCCATTTATCGCAGCCGCTTTTCGCACGAACAAACGCCTTGTACATCAGCTTCCTCCAGAACGGCTTGTTGCAGTCCACGAACCGCAGCCTGCGGAAGATCGGCAGGATCAGGTTTTCCTCCATCTCCTCGATCTCGCGGAAGGATGTGACGGCTTTGCAGACTGTGTAATAGCTCATGATGGCGATGCAGTCGTAGGTGCCGCCTACGCCGTTGTGGAAGTTCCGTTTGCCGCCCAAATCGGTGCGCCAGGCGGAGAGAAATTCCGCATACTGCCGCTGTACCCGTTCCCATATTGCCTCCCGCTCTGCTTCCGGATAGTGCAGGGCGATTTTTGCCCGTATCTCTTTCTTGCAAGGCCTTGAATATAGCACGTGGCATTTGCGGTCGAATAGGAGTTTCTTGTCTTTCATCTGTTTGTTTTCGTCCTTGCTTTCTGTTTTGCGTACGAAATCGTCTCTGGTTTAGTCCGCTTTCCGGCAGACAAACCATGCCACGCTCTTCACATTTCCGAGGGTCACGGCTGCGTACATACGCTCCAGCCGTGCTTTCAGACTGGAAACCGTCTCATAGGGCGGTGTGAAAAAACCTGCCTTTTCATAAACATGCCGGACAAACCAATCCGTCCGCTTGCGCTCGCCCATCACATAAAAGCAGCCGCAGAAGGTTCCGCCGGGTCTCAAAACCCGGAAAACCTCCTGATAGGCGGCTTCCTTGTCCGGAAAAGCATGAAAGCCGTTCAGCGACAAAACGATGTCAAAGGTGTCGTCTGCATAGGAGAGTGCTCCCACATCTCCCTGCCGGAAGGTTACATTTTTCAGGTGCAGGCGGTCAGCCTTTTCCCGTGCCTGCCTCATCATATCGGGCGAATAATCGAGACAGGTAATGTCCGCCTCCGGCATAGTCTGATAAACCGGCATGGTCAGAATCCCTGTTCCCACCGGCACTTCCAGCAGTCTGCCGGAGAAATGCTCTGGAATACCGGACATTGCCTTTTCCAGATAGGCGTCGTTTTCCGCCTTGTTCATTGCCCACACCAAGCGGCACACCGCTTTCCCGCTCAGAGTAGAGCAGGTGATCATGCCGTCATAAAAGCTGCTTTCGCCTGTCAGTCGGTATGCGCTGCGAATGGCTTCTTTTCGTTCCATGGCCTTCCCACCGTGTTTCAATCATCACACGACCGTTTCCGATCTCATTTTTTCAAAATGTCCACGATTTTCGCAAAGTCCTCCTTTGCCTCCTTGAAGATCGGCAGCATACAGTAGCAATGCACCATCTTCGGACGGGCAGACACCGTATAGGGGACATTTGCGCGTTTGCAGGCTTCCTCAAAGTCCGGCAATGCGCCGTAGAGCACCTCGTCAGCAGAATAGAAGAAGTGAATATCGCCTACGCCGGTAAAATCTCCCCGGGAGCCGGAGAGCATATAGTCCGGCACATTCTCGCAGCCATGCCGCATGATTTTTTCCACTGTCACCATAAAGGCATAGTCGATGGAAACATCCCGTTCATTGAGCGCCTGCATCCGTACCTTTTCCGCGTCGTTCCACGGCACTTCGCCGGGGGATACGGCGACAATGTGCCTCGGCTGCGGCAGCGGCTCGGGCTGCGCATTGTTGTGCGCCGCGATCCCCAGGGCCAGCGCACCGCCGGAGGAAAAGCCGCAGGTACTGACATTTCCGCCGCCATACAGTGCAATCATTTTTCGATAGCATTCGTACACCATCGCGTATGTTTCAGTAATGCAGTGTTCCATGCAGAGCGGGTAAAACGGAAACCACACATCACAGCCGGTCTCACGGCACAGCTTACGCATCACAGGCAGGTCGCCTTTGTCCGGGCCGATCACCATACCGCCGCCAAAGAAATAGAGGATCGCGCGCTCGGACGGCTTCGGATGCTCTCGCACAATCAGGCAGGGAAAGCCGTTTGCCGCGATCGTTTCATAATATGCCTTGCTGTCGGTGGGCGTAAAAACGCCACGATGCCGGTTCTGCTTTTCAATTTCCTTTCGCAGTGCATCCTCCGGCAAGGCGAACGCCTTTTTCGCGCCGGAGAGCTTGTATACGCTGCGTAAGATAGATGCAAAGATACTCATGATTTAGCCCCCTCATTTCCACGCCGTGATGCACAGCCAGCTTTTCTTTTTGTGTATCTGCACCTCGTGAAAGCCCGCCTGCTCCAGATACGTCTTCAGCTCGGCATCCTTGTAGATGGTCATGCCGCCGATGATCTCCGTCCACTTCTTGTCCTTGTCCGTATCGCCGTTGCTTTCGTTGCAGATGAGAAATGTCCCGCCGGGCTTCAGCACCCGATAGACCTCCCGGAAGCACCGGGGCAGATCGGACCAGAAATAGACGGTTTCAAAGGCCGTCACCGCATCGAACCAGTTATCAGCAAACATCATATCCGCCACGCTGCTTTGCAGAACGGCGCAGCGGCCCTCCGCTATGGCGGCCTCGTTGACCTTTTTGGATTTCTCCACACTGACAGGCGAATAGTCAATGCCCTTGACAATACCCTCCGGGCATTTTTTCAGCAGCCTTTTCATGTTCGCACCGCCGCCGCAGCCGCAGTCCAGCACCTTGGCATCCAGAGGAAGCTCCAAAAAGCGAAGTCCCCACCGTGCCACAGGACTGTGCCCCAGGTTCATCATGGCGACCATGATTTTCCCGCCAAGCCCCACAGGCTTTCTGGTGTTCTCAAAAAATGACATCTTATCACACCTCCGATTTCACACATTCCGCATAGGTCAGCGGGAAGGATGCCTTCAGAACAGCGCTTTTCCGCACCGCCCAGCCGTTTTGCCGTAGGAAGCGCAGGTATTCCGCGCTCGTCCACCTGCTGTGGAGAGGAAAGCCTGCCAGCTTCATGAAAAATGCCCTGACCTTGCCGGAAAAGGAATTTCCCGCGTGGGTAAAGGTGGGCGCGATCAACACGCCATCATCTTTCAGTACCCGTTTTATCTCTTGCAGGGCTTTTTCCGGCTGCGGCACGATGTGCAGCGCGTTGGACACGATCACTACATCAAAGGACTGGTTCGCATAGGGCAGACGGAACATATCCTGCACGGAAAAGTGCAGCTTTGCTGATTGATTATCCCGCTTTGCTTCAAGAATCATCTCCGCGGAGGCGTCCGTCGCCTCGATGTGCGCCGCCGCGTTTACGATGTGTTTTGCGATCAATCCCGTGCCGGTGGCAAGCTCCAGTACCGTCTTCGCTTTCACGACCGGCCGGATCAACTCATACATCTCGTCATACGTCGCCCGATCCTTTCGCATAAAGCGGTCGTAACGTCCGGCATTTTTGTCCCAGAAGTCCTTGTGTTCTCGCATCGCTATCACCCCTCCAGCCGTTAGCTACATCTAACCTACACGCACACATCTTTCAGTTAGATGTAGTTAACTATCGTGTCTTGGAAAAGCCGCATTTCTGCGGCCTTTCGGCTTATTCAAATAGCTCCCTGCAAGCGCCGTACACCAGCGTTTCCAGCACCTGCGGGTACAGTTCCCCAATCTGCTCCTTGTGGGAGACGGTCAAGATCAGTCCCCGTACCGTGGCGGCAGCCAAAGAGATGCCGCGATTCGGCACAAGGTCATATTTCTCCAAAAGCAGACGGATGTGCGTCTCGTCATCGTGGTAATGGACATTTTTGATGTCATCCGGCAGTCTCTGTAAAAGCAGCTTCGCATCGTTTTCAATGAAAACCATGTCGCCGGTATCGGACAGCCGCCGGCAGACGGCAAGAACCGCCTTTGCCGCACGCTCCGACGGCGGCAAGCCGTTTGCTTCGCTCAGCGCATGGTCAGCCACTCCGTAAAGCTCGGAGTGGATACTTTCCAGAACCGCGAAGAAGGCCATCTCCTTGGATTCGTAGAATTTATAGAACGAGCCCTTCGCAATGCCGACCGCCTTCGTCAGCTGATCCACGGAGGTTTTCTTCATCCCCAGCGTGACAGCACAATGTCTCGTTTCCTTCAGCAATGCCTTGTGGAGCTGCTCGGTCTCGTAATCGGTAAAAGCCAAGCTCACGCCTCCTTAAATATGACCGATTCGGTTCTTTCGGTCATATTATACCGCGCTTCTTTCTGTTTTGCAAGGGGTATGGAGAAAAAATCGCTAATCAAAAGGAGTGCAGTGTTGCAGAAAGAGACGACGGAATTCCGGTAATCGTTGTCGCCGTTGTAAAAGAAACTATATGGGATTTTCAGACTTTGCGGCGGGGACTGTCTGCTGAAAGCAGATTGTTCTCGCTGCAAAGTACGCAGGGATAGCCGCACAGCGGCGCAAGGGGTGCAGCCCCTTGTACGGAACGAAGTGACGCAAAACAGCCCGGACATTCAGGTGTCCGGGCTGTCTGCCTCGCAGAGCGCACATACAGGGCTTGCCCCTGTATGTGCGCCCTTTGTTCCAAAGGGATTATTTTACGTCAATCGCTCCGTTTATTTGTTCTCACTTAATCATTTCAACGCCTTCATTTGTTGGGTAGAATTGAAGCGCATCTTGGACTGTCATAAACGCTCCGGCATCATTCCAGCTATTTGTCATTCGTTTTTCCATTGCTGTCATTGCAGGATATCCGGCTCTCACCAGATACCCGTTATTCCGTTGCCAACCCTGCCTGACAGATGCTCATTTCGTAATTTCGGTCTAAACCTGTTTTACGAACACCCGTCTAAAGGCGTCCTTTCCTTTTATACACTTTCACATTTCCTGAGCCTGTAATTGGAGGCGATCGGCGATCATGGCGATGAATTCGGAGTTTGTGGGCTTTCCCTTCGCGGAGTTCACCGTATAGCCAAAGTATTTCTGCAGCGTTTCCAGGTCGCCGCGGTCCCACGCTACCTCGATCGCGTGGCGAATGGCGCGCTCCACCCGGCTGGGTGTCGTCCCGAACCTCTTTGCGATCTCCGGATACAGTACCTTCGTCACCGCGTTGATGACCTCCATGTTCCGCACCGTCAGGATAATACCCTCCCGCAGGTACTGGTAGCCCTTGATGTGCGCCGGCACGCCGATCTCGTGGATGATGGCCGTGACCATCATCTCCAGCTGCTGCAGCGGCAGGTCGCAGCGCGGGCCTGCCGCGTGGCGGATATGCTCCAGCACTGAGGTGTCGTCCGCCGGCTTGGGCAGGAATACATAGGCGCCGGCATCCCGGATGTCCCGGGCCGCCTCGGCGGTGCGGAATTCCGTCACCACAATGCACCGCGTCTCGGACTTGCCCTTTAGCCGCCGCAGGATACCCGTGCCGTCCAGCCCAGGCAGCACCGTGTCCAGCACCAGCACGGCGGGGTGCTGTGCCTCCACCATCGCCAGCGCCTCACGGCCGTCGGCGGTGTCGCCGATCAGACAGATATCCCCCTGCTTCTTCAAGAAATCGCACAGCTCTGTCCGATACGCCTGGTCCGCATCCGCAACGCATACAGTGATCTTGTTCTCCATATTCACTTTCCCCTTTAACATAATTTTAACGGCACGCAATTCCCCATATACACACCACGAACCGCTTTGACGCTATCAAAAATACCACAAACAGACAGCAAATGCAAGGGCAATTTGTCGAAAACCAACATTTTCGTTCGACACCCAGCGACCGCATTCGACAAAAAGTGGTGCTCGCGAGATGAAATGTTCCGTTTTGCCGATATTCCGTCTCTATAATTGCGCATATATCGGCAATTATGCCCGCTAATCGGCATTTCATGTGCAATGTATCGAGTTGCCGTTTCAGATGTATGTGCGGCGGCGCAGAGTGCAGTCTGCACCTCAAAAGTCCCTCTGAAAAACAGCGTTGATACATATACCGCCAGCGCAAAGAGGAAAGATGCCGCGCGATGCCTGCAAGGAGTTGGAGCTTGTGGCCGGATTTCCCCCGCGAGGGGGGATAAACTTCGACTCCGGACAAGCTCAATAAAAAAAGCAACACCCTATCGGGAGTTGCTTTTTTGGAGCTTGTGGCCGGATTCGAACCGGCGACCTGCTCATTACGAGTGAGCTGCTCTGCCAGCTGAGCCACACAAGCATCAACGCAGATGGTAGTATAGCACACTTTGCCGGCGCCGTCAACCGCTTTTCCGGCGAAGAGAGCCTTTTGCAGGTTTTAATATGTAAATGGACAGGCTGGGTCAACTGATCCGGGCTGTCCAAAACACTATACAGCCCTATATGGGCAGAAAGAGAGGCTCTATATGAGCGAGAAGGCAAACGAGAAGGTATACACATTCAAAGAGCGAGAGTGGGTCGTGACCGGCTGGGCCGAGGGCAAAATGGAAGTGGAGCGCGAGGACGAGAACAAGCGAAAGTATACGGAAATGCAGCCGTACTTCCAGTTGTTCGTGCTGTCCCCGGTGAGCTCCTTCAAGTCCGACAACTACAGCGCCAGAGGCCTGAAGGCCGAGAAGCTGCGCTGTGTGTCCAACGCCGTATGGAAGGATCTCAAGCCGCTGGAAGTGGTCAATCTGTATTTCGACGATAAAAAGCGCGTGTCGCTGGCTGCGTCTACGGGCGTTACCGTCGAGCTGAACGAAGTCTCTTTCTAAGGCTTTCCATACTTCCCTGATCTCCGCAAAACGCCGGGAGGTCGCTCCTCCCGGCGTGACCCCCCCGCTAACAGGGGGTCACTACCTACAAGATAGCCGGTTAGGGGGTCTGTTATGGAAGGAAAGGAGAACATCGTTCTTTACGACTGGCTTTCATTTACAAGCAAGAACCACACGCCCGAGCAGATGATAGAAGCCCTCGGCCTGACGCACTGTCCGTGGCAGGAGACCAAGGGCGCGCACGGCTACCGTGACCGCAAATACTTCTCCTGCATCAGCGTCCACTACAACGGCCGGGAGGATATGGGCGTGTGAGTGGAGATGTCAGGTCAAGGCTGTCCGACGTTCGAGTCCCTCTCCGCCAAAAGCTGGGACGACCTGTTCGGCTGGATAGCCGCCCAGCAGCTGAAGATCACCCGTCTGGACGTGGCCTTTGATGACCACACCGGCATACTGGATATAGACGAAGTCGTGGAGGACACCCGCTGCAAGCATTACGTCAGCCGCAGCGACTATTGGGAGACCGTGCTCAGCTCCAAGGGCTCCGCGGTGCAGATCGGCAGCCCGCAGAGCAAGGTACTTGTCCGTATCTACGACAAGGCCGCCGAACGGCACTGTGAACCCGGCACCCACTGGGTGCGTGTGGAGATGCAGCTCCGGGACGACCGGGCGCTGCAGTTCACCAAGATACCCATGACCGTGGGCGAGGCGTTCTCCGGTGTGCTGCTGAATTATCTGCGCTACGTCATACCGGACGATACCGACACCAACAAGTGGCGCTGGCAGATGACGGATTACTGGCTGGATATGCTGGAGGTGCTGACACCCATCAGGATTTACACGGCACCGGGCATGGACTACAACATAGACCGCTGCCGGGAGTATGTGGTCAATCAGGCAGGCAACGCCATCGACGCCCTGCTACAGATCTACGGCATCCATGAGTTCCAGCGTCTGATCAGGGAACGTCCCACGGTGGAGAACCCCAAGTACACCCGGCTGGTGCAGCAGTACAAGATGGACAGGCTGGCAGGGTTGGCCGAGCAGTACATGAAATGAGTGAGTTTCAGATATTCTACGCCGTCTGGCGCTGCCTGCGCCACGCATGGCGAAAGTACAGGAGAAAGATCATGAGATTTTGGGACAGATTGAAGTGGGCTATGATCGGCGGCTTCGGCTATATGCTGGGGCGGTTTCTGTTCCAGTATCTCCAAACACTTACCGGAGGTTAAGACATGGCAAAGAACAACATCCGTTCCGTCCGGTTTTCGGACGAGATGATAGAGATCATCAACCAGCAGATCGGCGACAACTTCACCCAGAAGTTTGAGCGCATGGTCTACAACTGCTATATGCTGCTGCCGGAGAAGGAACGGCAGGCGGCGGAGCTGGACAAGCGTATCACAGAGAAGCGTGAGAGCCTGAACGCGCTGAAGGATCGTTATTACAAGGCCGCACAATTCCTCGGTCAGTTGGATGTCCGGCTGCGTGAGCTGGATCGCCTGTTTGACGCGCAATCGTAACACAACAACGACACGCTGCGGCGCTGATCGGCGCAGTCTGAAGCTTCGCAGCGTGTTACATGGCGGGATGTGAGTAAAGGTAGCTGGTCGGGTTCTCACCCCGGAGATGGAGGTTCGACTCCTCCTCCCGCAACCATCAAATCTATGAAAGGAGGGCACTGCCGAGACTGCTGCTTCCACCACCGTTGCTACCATCCTTGGTAACACCAGTACGCTGGCTACGCTGGTCGGTGATGTCTGGGACATCATGACCGCCAATCCCATTCTGACGCTGTTCATCTGCGCCGGTCTGGTGACTCTGGGCTTTTCCATCTTCCGCAAGGCCAAGCGCGCTGCCCGCGGCTGATGCCGCACACAAGGGGTATGGGGAACGCCCCATACCCCTTCTCTCTTTTGGAGGTGTCTATGACCGTATCTGTATTTCTGACCGGTATCTGTGCGCTGATCAGCGGCGTTTTCTCGGCGGTATTCGCCCAGCCGCTGCTGGCGTTTTTCATGACGGCGGCGCTGCTGGCCGTGGTGGCCGGTCTGTTTTTATACATCTACCGCAGTTCAAAACGATTTTAAGTGAGGTAACGATATGATCAAGTTTCTGGTAACGGCGGCCATTGTCCTGGTCTGCCTGTTCATTCTGGTGCTGGTGTCCTGCCTGATGGTCTGGGTGGTCACCCGGCTGCTGCGCTGGCTGTTCCCCCAGCGTTTCGGCAGTAAGGCCGCGCCGGCGAAGAAGCCGAAGAAGATCAAGAAGGTCATCGCAGAGGACGAGGACGAAGAAGCGTAACACGGATAGAGCTGCAGCTCCGGAACGCTAACGCGGGAAATGTGTTACGCATTTAATAACCCTTTTTGCGACTGCAAAAAGGCGTGGCTGGGTCGGTTTTTGAGCATAGCGAAAAAGCCGGGGCGCCAGCCTTATAAAAAATCCCCCGCCAAGGCGGGGGAGTAGGGGTCAGTCCTTCACTTTATCCAGTTCCTTACAGAACGCTTCCACGGCGGCTTTGATACGCTTCAGCTGCTTGACTTCGTCCTTGCTGATCTGGCCGTCATCCTTCATGGCCGCCAGCTCGCAGGACTGCCCAAAGGTTTTTGCCATGGCCTGCATATTCAGTATCTGGGCGTATATGTAGTGGTTCATATTCTCTCCTCCGGGTGGTGATTTTTTGTATCTCCCTAAACGCATTATATCAGTTATTTGCGCGATTACAATAGCATCTTCGTGCATTTCCCCGGTTTTTGCCGATGGCTTCGGCGGCGGCAGCCGTACATATAAGCCGACCACTTTTTGGGACATCGTCTATGATCTGCTCTTTGGTGACAGTAGTTCCGGTGCCGGTATCAGCGGCGGCAGTCGCGGCGGCTGGTCCGGCGGCGGTGGTTTCAGCGGCGGCGATCGTGGCGGAGGCTTTGGCGGTGGCGGCTTTGGTGGTTCCGGTGGCAGTTCCGGCTCCGGCAGTGGCTCCGGTGAGACTGGCGGCGGTAGCTCCGGAGGTGGTTCTGATACACCCACTACGCCCACATGGACAAGCCCGGATGATATGAAGCTGGACTATAACCAGTATGTTGATCAGCTTCCAGCCAGCGGATATACCAGCGATGGATACCTGTTATGGCAACCGAATTGGTCAGACGTCTGCAATTGGAGTGATGTCCGCGGTTTTTCAGCGGGTTCGGTGTTTTCTATCAATACGGACGGCGAGCTGGTTTATGGATCTTCTTACAATGCAGACTTCCATGATATTCGTATAAGCGGGCCTTGTATACTTGTGAACTTGGCTTATGGTGACAGCCGATTATACTCGTTCAACCTTGGCAACACGGATAAGAGCCTTCGTTTTACGGTCCCGGTCTCCGGCGTATATACTTTGGTTTGGTCCTCGCCGTTTCTTGAATGCACAAAATTGTCCGTTGACGGAGGCTCTGTGACCGGGAAATCTGTAGACGGAACATGGAAGCAGTATCAATCGGAGGGGTACAAGTGGACCGTCAGTTCCGGCAGCAATGTTTACGCTAATTTTGTCGGCAGCAGATACACTAACAAAGTAGAACTGTCCGGCTCTGACCGCAGGATCATAGCTATTCGGACGCCGGTCTGGAAAGTCGTTCCAGCTTCAACTGTTATCAATAACAACTACACTATCAATACTCGCGTTGACAACCTTACCGGCATCTACGTTGACAATTCCGACAACTACTATACGGACGTCACCATTGTCGATGAGACCAATAACAAGTATTACGATATGACTACGAAAACGTACTATGACATCAAGTCGTGGTCATACGATTACTCCTCCCGGACGTACTTCCTCACTCTGGACAATGACGTTGAGCTTACGGTACAGTTTGGTGATACCAACGTGACGATCACAAATAATAACGTCTCCAACACCTACAATTATGTGGTTGAGGATGATACCGGTTCCGATCCCGATACACCCACCGGCTGCAAGCACGACTGGCAGGAGACCATTGACACGGCTCCCACCTGTCTTGAGGGCGGCCATGCGTCCTACACCTGCTCCAAGTGCGGTGAGACCTACGAGCAGATCCTCGCCGCCAAGGGTCACGACTGGAAGGTCATTGAGCACGTCAACATGGTCTATAACTCGGATGGCACCGTGGCCACCCAGGGCCATACGCTCTACCAGTGCTCCGTCTGCGGCGAACAGTGGTACACCGATACCGGCGCCCCGCCCCCGGACGTCTCCGGCAGCAGTAATATCCTCGCATGGCTGCAATCGTTCCAGACGTGGCTGGAGGAAAAGCTGGACCTTACCCCGGTGCTGGAACGTCTGGACGCCATCCTTGCCGAACTGCAGAGTACCTCCGGCTCCGCCACCTGTGAGCACACCTATGAGCAGCACATGGAGCAGGAGGCCGACTGCACCCTGCCCGGCCTCCAGATATCCACTTGCCCCCAGTGCGGGGACAGCTACTCGGAGATCATCGACCCGCTGGGCCATGACTGGATCATATCGTCCCATGTGGACGCCGTCACCGACCCGGATACCGGCGAGGAGACCGCCTCGGCCTATGACATTTATACCTGCTCCCGCTGCGGAAAGACCTACGAGGACCACACCGGGGACGGTGCCCCGGACGAGGACTACAGCAGCAGCTCCATCTCACAGCTGGTGGTCAAGGTGTTCTCCAAGCTGGGCACCTTCGCCGGTAAGCTGATAGGCTTCATCGTCCGGCTGTTTGACAAGGCCATCTCCAGCGTGGACGAGGTCATCTCCAAGTTCAACGAGTATACGGAGCAGATCAGCGGCTTCGGCGGCGATTACCCGGCATGGCTCACCGGCTTCTGGGCGGTGCTGCCGTCTGAACTGCAGGTCGCGCTGACCTTCGCCGTGGTCTGTATGGTGCTGGGCATCGTGGGCAAGAAGCTGTTTTTCTCGTAACACACTTCTTGCTGCAGCTCCGGCGCCAGGATTTGAAATTTGTGTTACAGGGGTGAGATACCATGTCTGTTTTACTTGAGCCGCTGCGAGCTCTGCTGAATATGATCACCAGCCTGATCAACGGCCTTATCGTTGGCTCCCTGCACTTCATCCTTAATCTGCTGGACGGTCTGGACGATGTGGACCTGCTGCTGGACCATACGGTGGACTCCGTCAAAAACTTCTTCACGGCATTCCTGAACCTCGGCACCAGCCTGTTCCCCTTCATCCCCGCCGAGTGGCTGACTATCATTGAAGCGGCGCTGGTCATTCTGGCCATCGGCGTCATCATCAAAAGGAGGGTATTCTGATGCAAGGTCTCGGACAAGTCCTGTCTGCCTGTCTACAGATATTTCAGATAGAATTCACCGTGGACGGTCTGACCTTCACCCTCTGGAATATCCTCCTCTGGCTCATCGTGGCCGGTGCCGTGATCTACCTTGTGTTCAAGTGGGGTGATAATAATTGAAGTACATACCGCTGACCTCCGCGCTGCTGGCGCTGCTGCTTATGCTCACCGTGAATGCCTACGCCACAACGGCTGATACCGGTCCCACGGCCGAGGATATACCGGAGTGGGCGCTCAGACCGGCGCTGGAACCGGACGAGGAACCCGCCGTCGATGACACCGACACCACGGAGGCTGAAACAAAGCAGGAGTATACCACCATCTACGACACGGACGGCTCCATCCTCTATACGGACGACCCGGCGTTGGCCGACCAGATCAAGACCACCGCGCTGCCGCAGGAGGAAACAGACGCTGGCCTGTTCCTCTCTAAGCTCTTTGACGAGTATACCGTCACGGAGGGTATGCTGCTCCTGTTCCTCGTGCTGGGCTTCATGTTCATGCTATGGTACTTTGTAAAGGGGGTGTTCTGATGGCGTCTGTTGTAGCTGAGTTCTTCCAGATCACCGGGGTGGATATCACGCCGCCCACCACCATGGCCGAGCTGATCCCCTATCTGCTGACCGTATTCGTGGCCGTCGTGCTGGTCACCGCCGTGTTCCGCATCGTGGCGGCCGTGGCCGCCGCGCTGGTCAACTGGCGGAGGTTCTGATATGGCGGTCATCATACTTATCGGCCTCGGTCTGGTGCTGGCGCTCTGTCCCACCATCCGCTGCGCCTTCTTCCACCCGGTGAAGCTGGTACGCTATGGCGCCGTTGACCTGTTCCAATATCTCAAGTACCGCAAATGGAACGAGTGCAGGACCGGCGAGTTGGTGGCCTACGTCGGCCTGTTCGGCAAGGGCAAGACACTCTCCGCTGTCCATAAGGTGGTCTCCATGTACGAGCAGTACGACGGTAAGCCGGTCTGGGATAAGGACCGGGCCATGTGGGTAGAGCAGCGGGTCAAGGTGCTGTCCAATGTGGCGCTGTCCATCCCCTATGATGACTTCGTTTCCCTCCAGCAGGTGGTCTACTGTGCTGAAAAGAACGGCCAGTATGACAGGGAGCACGACACGCTCACCGTTACACTGGTGCTGGGCGACGAGTTCAGCGTCCAGATGAACAGCCGGAACTTCAAGAGCAACATTGACCCGCTGTTCCTCAATACCCTGCTGACCTGCCGCCATTACCATATTTCCATGTACTACACCGCCCAGCGTTTCGGCCATGTGGACGCGCTGCTCCGTCAGGTGACAAGCTGCGTGGTGGATTGTGATAAGCTGTGGCGCTTCCAGCGTCAGAATCTCTATGACGCATGGGAGATGGAAAACGCCACCAATACCCAGCTGCTCACACCCCTTACCCGCCGCTGCTGGTTCGTGACCAACAAAGACTATGCGGCATACGACACGCTGGCCTGTGTGGGCAATCTGCAAAAGTCCTTCAAGGAGGGCGATATGCTGTCTGAGGAGGAGATACTCTCTCTGCGCCGGAACGAGCAGCAGGCCAATATGGACGGTGTGGTCAAGCCCTCCCGGAAGTGGCGGAGAAGTCAGAAGAAATTACGCAAGTGATGTAACACGTCCTGGTCCTGCTGCGGCGCCCATCCAAGCCGGCTGCAGCTGCACAATGTGTTACAGCGGGGCCCCGCGCCAAGGCTTCAGCCGCGCGGGGCCCCTGCCTATGCTGCGGCTTCATCGGGTGTCTGCCAACCTAACACTCTGCGCGGATACCGGTTCATCCAATCCTGCACCCGCTGTACCTCTGCCGGAGATACCTCGTCAAAGTTGGTGCCTTTGGGAAAGAACCGGCGTATCATGCGGTTGTGGTTCTCCACGCTGCCTTTCTCCCATGCGGAGTAGCTGTGACAGTAGTAGATGTCAAAGCGGCTGCCCTTGCTCCGGCAACTCTTGACCAGCTTGTCATACTCCATGAACTCGCTGCCGTTGTCGGTGGTGATAGACCGGAACTTCTGCCGGAAGCCCGGCGTCTTACGCTCCATTCGGTCTATGGCCCTGCGTATGGTCTCCGCCCGTCTGTCCGGCAGCTTGACGATGATCTCCTGTCTGCTCAGTCGCTCTGTCAGTGTAAGAAGTACACTTCTCCCGTTCTGGCCGCTGACTACCAAGTCCATTTCCCAATGCCCGTATTCTGCGCGCTGCGTGATATGCTCCGGGCGTATCTCTATGCTGGGCAGCTTTGGGTGTACTACTCGCTGCCTCTTGTCCTCGGTTTTCTTCGACCTTTTCTTCCACTTCTCCCATAGGTGCCGGTTGCCCAGCTTGTAGAATACCTGCTTGTCGATATAGCTGTACAGAGTACTGACGCATATCCTTGTAGCAAAAGGGTACTTCCGCGCCGCTGCCAAAGCAGCAGCCGGGGAGTACCTATCCACGATGATCTTATACTCGATGAAGGCGGCAAAGGCGTGGTCACTGCCGATCTTCAACGGCCTGCCCTTGGCAGTCTGATTGTAGTCATGTATCTGCTGTCCCTTGTCCGCCGAGTATCGCAGCTTGTCATAGTAGCCGTAGTCATGGAGATACTGCCCGCGCCGTATCTCGTTGTAGACCGTCTGGCGGCAGCAGCCCAGCTTCCGGGCGATGTAGCTGACCGGCTTTTTCTCGTTCAGCAGCGTTTGCAGGATGATGCGTTTCTCTTTTGTCATGTAGTGTCCCATGAGAGCCTCCCTTATCTTTCAGGATAGTTCGTGGTCCTTCAATAATTGTAACACAAATTCGCCGACGTCGCCGGGGCTGCTGCAGCAATCTTGTGTTACGCCGCGCCCCGCGTCCCCATGCTGTGAAATTGCGTCAGCATGGCCGGCGAAGCTGGCCATGTTGGTTACCCAACGCAGGGAACCACCCGCCTGTCAAGACTGCCCGCAAGGGCACTCCGCATGAAAAAAGCAGCTCCCCCGTGAGAGCTGCTTTTTTCGTGGTCTTGATTGGCGCGGTGTTTCCATGCTACATCGCGCAGCGATACCGCTTGTAACACACTCCGCCGCCAGCTGCCTGGCGTCCGGAGATCTTCTTGTGTTACACCTCAAGATTGATATTTTTTGTCATTTGTCCATTTTCTTCTTGACATCTGCCCGAAGAGAGCCTTTTTCTGCTCCGCCTACTTCCGAAGTGGGTACGTACCGGGAATGGCAATACATAATGTAATCGATTGCTGACAACGGCCGCAGATCTTCCGGAAAAGTAAGGAAAACGCCGCCGGCGGTGCGCTGCGCGGCGGCGGGCACTTACGGGAAATCCCCCGCATATTTTCCCGTTCCGGTATACTTTTCACACAAAACAGCACGCCGGCAGCAACCCGGAGGCCTTTACGTTAATTTGACATAATTCTACATGACATAATTTTTACAATGAGTTATCCACAGTTTCCACCACTTTTTCCACACTGCGAAAATCCTTTTAAATACGCTGAATTTTCTTGTTATGGAAGAAAATGTAAGTACCGAAAAACACCTCTTTCACCCGCGAAACACACGCCATTAGCTTAACATAATGTCATATCATGGAGAAGAACGAAGGATATAGGCGTGATGATTTCCATAACACCGCCGCCGACGGTTGGTTGACAAAAAGCACCCCCGAAAACGGGGGTGCTTGGTCACAGTAGGGGTGCGCCCAGATCCATGGTGGCGTAGGCGTTTAGATCCAGCGCGGCCGTATGGCCTGCCAGATACTCGTAGTAGCCCTGGGCACCGATCATGGCGCCGTTGTCGCCGCACCACTTCAGCGGGGGGAGAAACAGCCTGACGCCCGCCTTGCCGCAGGCGGCATGCAGGTCGGCGCGGATAACGGAGTTGGCGGCCACGCCGCCGGCGGCCACCAGGGTCCTGCGGCCGGTAAGCTCCAGGGCGCGCATGGCGCGGGGCACCAGTTCCCCGGACACGGCGCGGGCAAAGTCCCGGGCAAGTGCCGGGGCGTCCAGCGGATCGCCCTTCTGCTGGGCGTTGTGCGCCAGATTCACCACAGCGGTCTTCAGCCCGGAGAAGCTCATGTCCAACTCTGCCCCGGCCACATGGGCGCTGGGCAGGTCGTACACGCCGCCTGCGGACTGCTGCGCCAGCTGGTCCATAGGCCTGCCGCCGGGGTAGGGGAGCCCCAGCACCCGCGCCGCCTTGTCGAAGCATTCGCCAGCGGCATCGTCACGGGTGGCACCCAGCACGGTCATATCGGTGTAGTCCGCCACATCCACGATCAGCGTATTGCCGCCGGAGATGGCCAGCGCCACGAAGGGCGGCTCCAGCTCTGGAAAGGCCAGATAGTTGGCGGCGATGTGCCCCCGCACATGGTGCACCGGGATCAGGGGCACACCCAGTGCGTAGGCGGCGGATTTGGCAAAGCTGACGCCCACCAGCACCGCGCCGATGAGCCCCGGTGCGTAGGTGACGGCCACAGCATCGATGTCCTTTTTGGCCAGTCCGGCATCGGCCAACGCCTTGTCCGTCAGGGCAGCGATGGCCTGCACGTGCTTGCGGGAGGCGATCTCCGGCACCACGCCGCCATAGAGGGCGTGCATATCCGCTTGGGACAATATGGCGTCGGACAGCAGCGTCCGCCCGTCCCGGACCACGGCCACCGCTGTCTCGTCGCAGGAGGACTCGAAAGCTAATATGTTCATTGCGCTGCCTCCTCCGTGTAGTATTTCGTCAGGATCAGGGCATCCTCCTTGGGTAGGTCGTAATAGTTGCGGCGGCGGCCCACCTCGCGGAAGCCGAAGCCCTGATACAGCGCGATAGCTGCGGTGTTGGAGGGCCGCACCTCCAGCGTCAGGAACGCCAACTGATTGCCGCGGGCAAAGTTGTCGAATACCTGCAAAAGCTGGGCCGCCACGCCCTGCCGGCGGCGGGAGGGGTCCACCGCTACATTGGTGATATAGCCCTCGTCGGCGGCTACCAGCAATCCCGCGTAGCCGATAACTTTCTCCGTCTCCGGCTCCAACGCCACCAAAAAGGCCGCGCACTGGTTGTCCAGCTCCTCGGCCAACATCTGCCGGGACCAGGGGCGGGAGAAGCAGGCCAACTCCAGCGCCGCCACGTCGTTCAAATGCTCCGCCGCCATGGGTACGATCTTGATGTGCTTCATTCTGTCGTTTCCTCTATCGTTTCTTCTGTGAACGCCTCCGACTTGATCACATAGCTGTCATCGCTATCTTTGTCATCGGAGAAATCGTTTTCCATAAACCACTTGTACGCCCGCTTGCCGATGAGTCTTGTTTCGGCGAGATCCAGTCCGCCGCCGATCACCGCCCCCACACCGGGGACCATCTTGCCCAGGTTGACAAGCCCTTTTGTGCCGAACTTGGTCACAAGGCGAAAGCCTACGGCCTGATTGATCTTTACCAGCAGCTTGCCGGGGACCTTCTTTACCATCCCTGTGGCCAGCTTAACGCCGAATTTGATGCCGAACTGCTTGACGACCTTACTGACAGCCACACCGGCCAAGCAGGCGTACACAAACGTCTGAGTCTGGTCGCTGTTCAGGTCGTAGCCTGCCATGTACGCCGTGCAGGCGATCATACGCATCTGCACATACAGCACGCTACCTATGTTGGCCGGAATGGATACCGGCAGTGTGATGAGGCCGCCGAAGCCGGTGATAAAACCGGACGTGGCACATTTCATGACCTGGTTATTGATCATAGCCCGTGCTGCGGCGGGTGGGGGATTCCGCCGCAAATAATCCTCCGCCATCTCGGCTACGGACGGACTGACGTGGGGAATACCGTGCATCGCCTTTTCATAGCAACTGTCCAGCAGCTTCATCATATCCTCCGGGGAAATGCGTTTCGCATTGTTGCTCATACGTCGACCTCCTGTATGTTCTCATAAAAAGGCTTGCGATTTCCGCGCTTTATCCCTTCGCCTCCAGCCAGTTTTTTCCGCAGTGGGCGTCCACCGTCAGGGGAACGGACAGCGCTGCGGCGTGCTCCATCTCCTCCGTGAGGATGCGTTTCACCTGCGCCCGCTCCTCCGCCGGGCACTCGGCGATCAGCTCGTCGTGGACCTGCATCAGCAGCCGGGCACGCAGGCCCTCCCGCTTCAGCCGGTCATGCACACGCACCATCGCCAGCTTCATGATATCGGCGGCGCTGCCCTGCACCGGCATATTCAGCGCCACCCGCTTGCCGAATTCCCGCAGGTTGAAATTGCTGCTCTTCAGCTCCGGCAGGGGGCGGCGGCGGTGCATCATGGTCTGCACGTAGCCGTCCTGCTCCGCCTGTGCCACCACGTCAGTCATATACTGCCGCAGGGTGCTGTACGTCTCGAAATAGCGGTCCATGTACGCCTTGGCCTCTGCCACGGTGACGCCGATGTCCTGGGCCAGTGCAAAGGCGGAAATGCCGTACACAATGCCGAAATTCACCGCCTTGGCCCGGCGGCGCAGCTCCGGCGTCACATCCTCCTCCGGCACGTGGAAGACCTTGGCGGCGGTGGCGATGTGGAAGTCCGCACCGGACAGGAATGACGCCTGCATGACCTTATCTCCGGACATATGCGCCAGTAGGCGCAGCTCAATCTGGGAGTAGTCCGCATCCACCAGCACACAGCCCTCCGCCGCCGTGAACATCCGCCGCAGCTGGCTGCCCAGCTCGGTGCGTGTGGGGATATTCTGCAAATTCGGCTCCGTGGAGCTGAGCCGCCCGGTGGCGGTGACGGTCATCTGGAAGCTGGTGCGTATCCGGCCGTCCATGTCGATGACCTTCATCAGCCCGTCCACATAGGTACTCTTCAGCTTGGTGTACTGGCGGAAGCACAGTACGTCGTCCACGATGGGATAGGCGTGACGCAGCTTTTCCAGCACATCGGCGTTGGTGGACCAGCCGGTCTTCGTCTTTTTGCCGTGGGGCAGCTGCAATTTCTCGAACAGGATATACCCCAGCTGCTTGGGGGAGTTGACATTGAAAGTCTCTCCGGCGGCATCGTAGATAGCCTGCTCCACGCGGTCCGTGGTCTTCTGCAGAGCTGCGCCGAAATCCGCCAGGGCGTCCCGGTCCACCAGGAAACCAGCTGTCTCCATATCCGCCAGCACCCGGCACAGAGGCAACTCCACACTATAGTACAATTCCTCCATCTCCAGCTCCCGCAGCTTGGGCGCGAGCGTCCCGTGCAGGGCGGACACGGCGGCGGTGTAGCTGATAAGCGCCGTCTGGGCGGCGATGTTCTCCCCAGCCAGGGGATTGAAGGCGTCCGCCGTCAGATGGTCGGGCTGGGGCAGCTGCTCGTTATAGTAGGTGACAAACAGCCGCTGCAGATCGTAGCTGCCGGCGGTGGCGTCTACCAGATAGGCGGCCAGCGCCGTGTCGAAGATGAAACCATCGGCGGGCAGTCCCTGGGCCAGCAGGGCACGCATCATGTCCTTGACATTGTGGCCAACCTTCCGGATATCCGGCGCAAACAGGGCGGACAGCAGCGCCCGCCAATCACCGGCATACCGGTTGACATAAATTTCAACCATCAGAGAGCTGTCTGCCCCGGTCTCGCATTCCACCGCCAGCGCCGCCAGATCCGGTGTACCGTATACGGTCACGTATGCCGCCTCGCGCCACAGGGCCAGGCACGCCTCGGCACGCTCGGCCGTCTCCAGTATCTCCGCTTCCGCGGTATATGTGGGCAGCTCCTCTGCCACGCAGGCCGGGGAGAGCTGGTATTTATCGATGAGCTTCTGGAATTCCAGCTTCAAAAACAGGTCGTACAGCTCCGGCTTGAAGGGCTGGCGCAGGTTAGCCTCCGGGTCGAAATCCAGCGGCGCATTTGTGTCGATGGTGGCCAGCCAGTAGCTGTGGCGGGCAGAGGCCTCGCCTTCCTTAAGTTTACATAAAAATCCGGGCTTCAGGGGCACGCTGTCGATGTTCGCGTACACGGCGTCAATGGAGCCATATTGCTGTACCAGCGCCATGGCGGTCTTTTCACCAATGCCGGGCACGCCGGGGATATTGTCGCTGCTGTCGCCGGCCAGGGCCTTCAGGTCGATCATGTGGATGGGGTCAAAGCCGTACTCCGCCCGAAAGGCGGATTCGGTCATGCAGCGGTCGCTGTCCGGTCCCTTGCCGCCGGTCAGCAGACGCACATGGGTGTGGGCGGTGATCAGCTGCAGGCTGTCGCGGTCGCCGGTGGCGATGGTGCAGTCCCATCTGGCGGCCTCGCACTTACGGCTGATCGTGCCGATCAGGTCATCGGCCTCGTAACCGGACAGCTCATAACAGGGCACGGACATGGCGTCGAGCACCTGCTTCAGCGGCAGCATCTGTTCGGCCAGTTCCTCGGGCATACCCTTTCGGTTGGCCTTATAGGCCGCGTCGGCCTTGTGCCGGAATGTTGGTTCCCGCCGGTCGAAGGCAGCGCACACGGCGTCCGGCTTCTCCTGGTCCAGCAGCTTCTGCAGCATGGTGACAAAGCCGTAAATGGCGTTTGTGTGCAGCCCCTGCCGTGTGGTCAGCAGGCGCGCCTTTCCGACGCCGTAATAGGCGCGGTTAACGATACTGTTGCCGTCGAGAACCATCAGTTTCATAGGTGAGCCTCCGTTTTGTGATCGTTTTCAATTTATTATACGCCGATTTTCCCGCCAACACAACCATTTCCGCGCGGAGTTGTTTTGCCTTTTGCGCCGGTCTGACCGGCGCCCCCTGCATCTCCTTGGGGCTGCCGCAGACATGTGGAGAAACGGCAACTCGATACATTGCACATAAAATGCCGATTAGCGGCCACAATTGCCGATATATGCGCAATTATAGAAGCGGAATATCGGTAAAACGGAGCATTTCATCTCGCGAGCACCGCTTTTTGTCGAATGCGGTCGCTGGGTGTCGAACGAAAATGTTGGTTTTCGACAAATTGCCCTTGCATTTGCTGTCTGTTTGTGGTATTTTTGATAGCGTCAAAGCGGTTCGTGGTGTGTATATGGGGAATTGCGTGCCGTTAAAATTATGTTAAAGGGGAAAGTGAATATGGAGAACAAGATCACTGTATGCGTTGCGGATGCGGACCAGGCGTATCGGACAGAACTGTGCGATTTCTTGAAGAAGCAGGGGGATATCTGTCTGATCGGCGACACTGCCGACGGCCGTGAGGCGCTGGCGATGGTGGAGGCACAGCACCCCGCCGTGCTGGTGCTGGACACGGTACTGCCCGGGCTGGACGGCACAGGTATCCTGCGGCGGCTAAAGGGAAAGTCCGAGACGCGGTGCATTGTGGTGACGGAATTCCGCACCGCCGAGGCGGCCCGGGACATCCGGGATGCCGGCGCCTATGCATTCCTGCCCAAGCCGGCGGACGACACCTCAGTGCTGGAGCATATCCGTCACGCGGCAGGCCCACGCTGCGACCTGCCGCTGCAGCAGCTGGAGATGATGGTCACGGCCATCATCCACGAGATCGGCGTGCCGGCGCACATCAAGGGCTACCAGTACCTGCGGGAGGGCATTATCCTGACGGTGCGGAACATGGAGGTCATCAACGCGGTGACGAAGGTGCTGTATCCGGAGATCGCAAAGCGGTTCGGGACAACACCCAGCCGGGTGGAGCGCGCCATTCGCCACGCGATCGAGGTAGCGTGGGACCGCGGCGACCTGGAAACGCTGCAGAAATACTTTGGCTATACGGTGAACTCCGCGAAGGGCAAGCCCACAAACTCCGAATTCATCGCCATGATCGCCGACCGCCTCCAATTACAGGCTCAGGAAATGTGAACACGATATATCCGGGAAATGTGAACAAACCCATGCAAAAGGGGATACCTTTATGTACGCAAAAAAGGCGCCGAAGGGCGCCTTTTTTATACATATATGATACTTCCAGTTCACGCTTATGACATCTTCCGATACATTGTGGGCAGACAGCCGTACTGATCCTTGAAGGCGGCGGTGAATTTGCTCTGGCTTTCATAGCCCACCCGGCGGGCTACCTCCGCCATACTGGCATCCGTCTCACGGAGGAGGCGGGCGGCCTTCTCCAGACGGTGCTCCTTCAGATGGGCGGCGATGGAGGTGCCGTACACATCCTTGAACACCTCTTTCAATGTGGTCGGGTTGATGGGGTACAGATGGCAGAGGCCCTCGATGGTGATGCGTTGGCCCATGTGGGCCAGCAGGTAGTCGTGGATCTCCCGGATCAGCCGGACCTGCTCCGCCTCGGCGCGCCACTGGGGACAGGCCACGTCCATGACCTGCTCGATGAGCTCGTGCAGCAGCCGGGCCTGGGCGGTATCGGCGGCGTGGTAATAGACCTCCTTGCCGTCGCGGCGGGGGGTCAGCAGGCCACTGTCCCGGAGGATGCGGAGGTGGTGGGAGACGGCAGGGCTGGACATATCCATCATGGCGGCGATGTTCACCACGCACTCCTCGCAGTGGCACAACAGCCAGAAAATGCGGATGCGGTTGGCGTCGCCCAGCTGCCGGAAAATATCGGAAAGCTCCTGAAAGGTGTCCTCTTTTTCCAGCATCTGGCGGACGACCTCCGTGTGGGCCGGTTCTTCGCCGTGGTAGTGGGGCAGGGACGGGGTTTCCATATAATGACCTCCGTTTCGCCCGAAAGGCAATGGTTTTCGCCCGGGCGGCAGAGAGTGCCGCCGGACCGTTGACATTTGCGGTCAGGTACATTATACTACGCCCAGAACGATTAAACAAGTACTTAATACTTTAAGTGCTGCGAAAGGAGTCATCACTATGAAAAAGACATACAGCATCGAAGTTGACTGCGCCAACTGCGCCAACCTGATGGAGGAAGCTGCCCAGAAGACTGAGGGCGTGGCCTCCGCCGTGGTGAACTTTATGACGCAGAAGATGATCGTGGAATTTGCGGAGGGCGCAGACCAGAAGGCCACCATGAAGGCGGTGCTGAAGGCCTGCAAGAAGGTGGAGCCGGACTGCGAGATCGAACTGTAAAACCACGCAAAGACTTCCCTGCGGGAAGCCTTTGACATACGCCTGCGGGCGCGGGGGTTTCGCCGCAGCGGCGGCGAGTCGATTTTCCCCTGACGGGGAGGCGGCCTCCGGCGGCCACATTTCTTTCTGCGAAGAAAGAAATGTGGGAAAGAAAGTCGCTTAGACCTACGGTCTAAGGACCCCTTGGCGCGCTGTGGATCATGCAAAATTGGCGGTGCTGGCTTCGCGGAATTGGCGCGGTGGGGGACGTTGTCGGTTCGGGGGATCGCTTGTACCGCTTGCGCCGCTGCCGCTGACGCTGTGCGAGGGTAGGGGCGGGTGCGCTGGTCGAGTGGCGATTATCAAATCGCGCCCATTGCGGCGCGAAGCACCGCAATGGGTAGGTGGCGGCTAACGCCGCCGGGATATGGGGGCACCTGTCTCCCTGCGGGTCGGTCGGTTCGCGGATCTGACACGCCACCGGCGTGTCATTCAACACCGCGAACCCCTCAAGGGGAAGGCTGACGGAGGCGTGTCATTCAACACCGCGGACCCATCAAGGGGGAAGGCTTGGGCTTGTGCGGCCTGGGCACCCGTCTCCCTGTGACCTCATCAGTGGGAATGCTTGGGGGTGCGGCGGCAGGAGTGAAACACGCCTGCCGTGGCTGAAGCAAGCGGCCGCGTCAGCCTCCGCGCCGGTGAACGCAGGCACAGTCCTTTTATCCGACAACGGCGACAAAAGGCTATGCCCGCGAGAATACGCGGGAAATCACAGCCGACCGTAGCGCGCGAGGGGTTCTTAGACCGCAGGTCTAAGCGGTGCTTTTGGCTACTTTTGTCACCGCAGACAAAAGTGGCTCGCGCCGGGGCGCGAAATAGCCCGCTGCGGCGGGGACCGGGGCTTTACGCCGCTGCGCGGCGACACCTCATCCGCCCCCTTCGGGGGCACCTTCCCCTCAAGGGGAAGGCTTGAGGGTGCGCCACTCGAGGGGAAGGCTTTGGGGGATGGCGGTAGGAGCGAAAAACGCCTACCATGGCTGGGGCAAGCGGCCGCGTCAGCCTCCGCGCCGGTGAACGCAGGCACAGTCCTTTTATCCGACAACGGCGACAAAAGGCTATGCCCGCGAGAATACGCGGGAAATCACAGCCGACCGTAGCGCGCGAGGGGTTCTTAGACCGCAGGTCTAAGCGGTGCTTTTGGCTACTTTTGTCACCGCAGACAAAAGTAGCTCGCGCCGGGGCGCGAAACTATCCCCGTCGGAGACAAATAATACGCGCTTACGCCGCTGCCGCTGACAACAGTGAGGGTAGGGGTTGGTGCGCTGGTCGAGTGGCGATTATCAAATCGCGCCTTTGCCGCCGCAAGGCGGCAAAGGTAGGTGTGCCCGTCGGGCACAGGATATAATTATTTCTTAGCCTGCGACACGGCAGAATGAATGTTTTTTACCGTAGTAACGGGCAGCGGCAGCGGAAAGCTGTGCTGGCACAGTCGGGGGAACGACAACGATCAGGAAAACGCCGGTTACGTGAGGGAAAACGGGCGGCAGCGAACAGGCGTAGCGCGCTGAGGAAGTGCAGAAACGCAGTTTCTGCCGGCGTTCTTTCCCCCATTTCTTCCGCTGTTGGAAGAAATGGGGCCGTCGGAGACAAAGAAACGCTTGCGCGGGGGGCGCGAAATAGCCCGCTGCGGCGGCTGCGGGCGGGACGGCGGTGCGGATACAGGAAAGGAGAAACGCTATGACGAAAAAACAAAAGAAAATGCTCATACGCATACTCATCACGGCGGCGATGCTGGTCGCGCTGTATATTATCCCGGTGACGGGGTGGCTGCGGCTGGCGCTGTATCTGACAGCGTATCTGGTCATCGGCTACGACATTCTGAAAAAGGCCGGGCAGGGCATCGTCAACGGGCGGGTGTTCGACGAGAACTTCCTGATGGCGGTGGCCACGGTGGGCGCGTTCGCGCTGGCCATCTATGAGAAGAGCGGCGACTATAACGAGGCCATCGCCGTGATGCTGTTCTATCAGATCGGCGAGCTGTTCCAGAGCTACGCCGTGGGCAAGAGCCGGAAGAACATCAGCGCGCTGATGGACATCCGGCCGGACTATGCCAACATTGAGCAGGACGGCCAGCTGGTACAGGTGGACCCGGACGAGGTGGCCATCGGCACCGTCATCGTGGTGCAGCCGGGCGAGAAGGTGCCCATCGACGGCGTCGTCACCGAGGGCAGCTCCACCCTGAACACCAGCGCCCTGACCGGCGAGAGCCTGCCCCGGGACGCCCGGGAGGGCGACGAGGTCATCAGCGGCTGCATCAACATGACCGGCGTGCTGAAGATCAGGACCACAAAGGCCTTTGGCGAGTCCACGGTATCCAAGATCCTGGAGCTGGTGGAGAACTCCAGCTCCCGCAAGTCCCGCAGCGAGGACTTCATCGCCAAGTTCGCCCGCATTTACACGCCGGTGGTGTGCTACAGCGCGCTGGCGCTGGCTATTATCCCGCCGGTGATCCGGCTGGTGGGCGGCATGGACGGCCAGTGGGAGCAGTGGGTATACCGTGCGCTGACGTTCCTGGTGACCAGCTGCCCGTGCGCGCTGGTGGTCAGCATTCCCCTGAGCTTCTTCGCCGGTATCGGCGGCGCCAGCCATGAGGGCATCCTGATCAAGGGCTCCAACTATCTGGAGACGCTGTCCCAGGTAAAGACGGTGGTATTCGACAAGACCGGCACGCTGACCAAGGGTGTGTTCGAGGTGACGGCGGTACACCACAGCGACATGGACGAGCAGAAGCTGCTGGAATACGCGGCGCTGGCGGAGTGCGCCTCCTCCCATCCCATCAGCAAGAGCCTGCAGAAAGCCTACGGCAAGGCCATCGACCGGGAGCGCGTGACGGACATCCAGGAGAGCAGCGGCCACGGCGTCACCGCCGTGGTGGACGGCCACACGGTGGCCGCCGGCAACAGCAAGCTGATGGTCCAGCTGGGTATTCCCTATCACGACTGCCACAGCGTGGGGACCATCATCCACATGGCGGTGGACGGACAGTATGCGGGGCACATCGTGATCTCCGACGTGGTGAAGCCCAACGCCAAGGCGGCCATCGCCGCGCTGCATAAGGCGGGCGTGGAAAAGACCGTCATGCTCACCGGCGACGCCAAGAAGGTGGCGGACGCGGTGGCGGCGGAGCTGGGCGTGGACGAGGTACACAGCGAGCTGCTGCCCGGGGACAAGGTGGCGCAGGTGGAGCAGCTGCTGGGCGACCAGCGCGGGAAGGCCAAGCTGGCCTTCGTGGGCGACGGCATCAACGACGCGCCGGTGCTGAGCCGGGCGGATATCGGCATCGCCATGGGCGCCATGGGCAGCGATGCGGCCATTGAAGCGGCGGACATCGTGCTGATGGACGACGAGCCCATGCAGATCGCCAAGGCCATCCACATCTCCCGGAAGTGCATCGGCATCGTGTATCAGAACATCGTGTTCGCGCTGGCGGTGAAGTTCGCCTGCCTGGTGCTGGTGGCCATCGGCGCGGCCAATATGTGGGCGGCCATCTTCGCCGATGTGGGCGTGATGGTGCTGGCGGTGCTGAACGCCATACGGGCCCTGCGGGTGAAAAATCTGTGAGTGAAAAAAGGACCGGCGAGAGCCGGTCCTTTTTAGCGCCTAACATTTTTGTATGAATTGCGCAAAGTGTGAAAATGGGGGTAGCATTTTCGGGGGGAGGCTGGTATAATGTGCGGGTAACAGTTGTTGATTTATGTTGTCAACATAATATAGCATATTAGATATGCTTGTAAAACTTTTACATTTATATTAGTTGCATAGGAGAAACATATGGAGACCTATAAGAGACGGCGGGGAGACCGGAAGGACGGCCGGCTGCTGCGGGAGCTGGATTCCCTGCACTTCATCACCGGCATCATCTACCCAAACCGGTGCGATAATGAGGCGTATATCTCCGTGAAGGTGGACCTGACCGCCATGAACGCGTATCTGGCCAAAAAGAATGCGGAGGAGACGGAGTTCCCCTACACCATGTTTCATATCGTGGTGGCGGCGCTGGAGAAAACCATCACCCTGCGGCCGAAGCTGAACCGCTTTATTGTGAACAGCAATTTCTATCAGCGGAACGAGGTGTCCGCCGCATTCGTGGTGAAGAAGCAGTTTTCCGACAAGGGCGCGGAGGCGCTGGCGGTTCTGCATAGCCGGGAGGAGAACACGCTGGAGGACGTCCACGAGTATATCCGCCAGCAGGTGATGGAGTGCCGCAGCGAGAAGGTGGACCCCACCACCGGCGTCATGGATTATCTGAACAAGATCCCCCGGTTTATCAGCAAGACCGCCATCCGCATCCTCATGTGGCTGGACAAGCACGGCTGGGTGCCGGCGGACATTATCGCCACCGACCCCTATTACAATTCCGTGGTCATCTCCAACCTCGGCTCCATCAAGCTGAAGTGCGGATACCACCATCTGACCAACTGGGGCACCTGCTCCCTGTTCTGCATCATCGGCGAAAAGAAGAAGTCCCCTGTTTTCAACGAGGACGGCAGCGTGACCATGCGGGAGACGCTGGAGCTGGGACTGACCATTGACGAGCGGTTGGCGGACGGCTATTACTACTCCAAGTCTGTGCGGCTGCTGGAGTATCTGCTGACACACCCGGAGGAGCTGGAAAAGCCCATGAGCGAGGAGGTACAATATGAGTGAAGTAAAGACCCCGTGGAAGGACTATATGGGCGATGTGCCCATGCACCTGGACTATTTCCAGGGCAGTATGTTCGAGGCCGTGGAGCGCATGGCCGAGCTGTATCCCAACAACATCGCCTTTGATTTCATGGGCAAGTCCACCACCTATAAAAAGATGGTGCAGGAGATCGAGAAGTGCGCCAAGAGCCTGAAGACCCTGGGCGTGCGGCCCGGCGACAAGGTGACCATCGCTATGCCCAACTGCCCGCAGGCCATCTACATGTTCTACGCGGTGAACCTGGTAGGCGGCATCGCCAACATGATCCACCCCCTGTCGGCGGAGAAGGAGATCGAGTTCTATCTGAACGCCTCCGAGTCCACCACGGCCATCACGCTGGATCAGTTCTACGACAAGTTCGAGCACATCCGGCAGAACACCGGCATCATCAACATCATCATCGCCTCCGTAAAGGATGCGCTGAGCCGCACCATCCGGGCGGGCTATATGCTCACCGAGGGGCGGAAGATCCAGAAGATCCCCGAGGACGCGCCGGTCATCCGGTGGAAGGAATTTATGGATATGTCCCGGTACTGCTTCTACAAGAACTACCGGGTGGAGCGAGGCTACAACGATCCCGCGGTCATTCTGTACTCCGGCGGCACCACCGGCACCACAAAGGGCATCGTGCTGACCAACGGCAACTTCAACGCACTGGGCCAGCAGATCATCGCCACCAACCCCATGTTCCGGCCCGGCGACCGGATGCTGGCGGCCATGCCCCTGTTCCACGGCTTCGGTCTGGGCGTGTGCGTGCACTCCATGCTGAGCCAGGGCGGACGGTGCATCCTCATCCCACGGTTCACCGCCAAGAGCTATGCCAAGCAGATCGTGAAGTACAAGTGCAACTTTATCGCCGGCGTGCCCACGCTGTATGAGGCGCTGCTGCGCCTGCCCAGCATGGACGGCGCGGACCTGAGCAGCCTGAAGGGCGTGTTCTCCGGCGGCGACAGCCTGTCTATCGAGCTAAAGAAGAAATTTGACAAGTTCCTGTATGACCACCACGCGGTCATTCAGGTCCGCGAGGGCTACGGCACCACCGAGACGGTGACGGCCTGCTGCCTGACGCCCACCAATATCTACAAGGAGGGCTCCATCGGCCTGCCCTTCCCCGACACCTATATCAAGATCGTGGAGCCGGACACCGACAAGGAGGTGCCCTACGGCACCGAGGGCGAGATCCTGCTGGCGGGCCCCACCGTCATGAAGGAGTACATGAACAACCCCGAGGAGACGGCCCGCACCCTGCGGAAGCACGACGATGGCCTGACCTGGGTGTACACCGGCGACCTGGGCACCATGGACGACCAGGGCTTCATCTACTTCAAGGGCCGCGCCAAGCGGATGATCATCACCTCCGGCTACAACGTCTATCCCGGCCAGCTGGAGAACATTCTGGACGCCCATGAGGACGTGCAGATGAGCTGCATCATCGGCGTGCCCGATCCCTATAAGATGCAGAAGGTCAAGGCCTTCGTGATGCTCAAGCCCGGCGTGCCCGCCAGCGAGGCCACCAAGCAGGAGCTGCTGAGCTACTGCCGCAAGCACGTGGCCAAGTACGCCATGCCCTACGACATCGAGTTCCGGGACGAGCTGCCCAAGACCCTGGTGGGCAAGGTGGCCTACCGGGTGCTGGAGGACGAGGAGAAGGCGAGGATCGCCGCCCAGGCAGCGCAGCCGGAGGCGTGAGCGCCTCCCCCACCGCATAAAACAGAAAAGGAGACTGCCTGCCATGGAAGTGGAGCTGATACGGCAATACACACTGATCGTAGACTTTCTGGGCCACGTGCTGGGCCCTGACTATGAGATCGCCCTGCACGAGCTGGAGGACGACTCCAACCGGATCATTGCCATCGCCAACGGAGAGCTGACCGGACGGCACATCGGCTCCCCTCTCAGCAACAAAATGCTGGAGTTCGTGGCTGGGAACCTGTCCGAGACGCAGAACTATGTGCTGAACTTTGAGTCCGTATCCGCCACGGGCAAGACCATGTGCTCCAACTCCATGTTCATCAAGGGACGGCACGGGGAGCTGTCCGGCCTGCTGTGCATCAACTTTGACGCCAGCCGGTACGAGGAACTGAGCCGCAGGGTCATGGAGCTGTGCGGCGGCGGCGTAAAGCGGGGCGTACCCAGCGGCACGCGGCTCATCGCCGACGGCAACGACCCGGTGGAGACACCGGTACGCAGCGGCTATCCCACGTCCATCGCCGGCGCCACCGCCAGCATCGTATCCCAGGTGGTGGCCAACTATCCGGTGGAGGTGGACCGCCTGACCCAGGACGAGAAGATGGAGATCATGGACATTCTGAACCGCAAGGGCGTGTTCCTGCTGAAGGGGTCCGTGAGCCATGTGGCGCAGACGCTGCACAGCAGCGAGGCCAGCATCTACCGGTATCTGGGCAAGCTGAACAACAAGTGAAAAAGGGCGCCCGCGGGCGCCCTTTTTTCCTTTCAAACATTGACCGGAAAACAGAAATGCTATATAATATATAGTCACAAACAAGGACTGGAGGCGACAGGATTGAAAACAAAGACCATCGTCCATAAATCAGCCGCACCCATCTACGCCGCGGCGGTGACGTGGGTGCTGTACGCACTGCTGTTTCCGCTGTATCAGGTGGGACACTTCCTGCTGGCGGCGGCGGCTTCCGCCGTTGTGGCACTGATCGCCCGGATGTTCTGCCGGGATGTGACCGAGACCGTGGAGGTACCGGAGGAGCCGGTGAGCACCGGCAATGTGGACCTGGACAAGGCCATCGCCGAGGGCGACGCGGCCATCAAGGCCATGCGGGCGCTGAACGACCGCATACAGGACGAGACTATCTCCGGCCAGATCGACCGGCTGGAGGAGGTCAGCGGCAAGATATTCGACTATGTGAAGGCGCACCCGGAGAAGCTGCCGCAGATCCGGAAGTTCATGTCCTACTACCTGCCCACCACGCTGAAGCTGCTCCACAGCTACGACGAGCTGAGCCGCCAGGGCGTGTCCGGCCAGAACATCACCGGCACCATGGAGAAGGTAGAGGGCATGATGGCCACCATCGTACTGGCGTTCGAAAAGCAGCTGGACAGTCTGTTCGGCGACCAGGCCATGGATATATCCACGGACATCACGGTACTGGACAACATGATGGCACGGGAGGGCCTGACCGGCGGCGACGCCGTGCACCAGGCGGCCCAGGAAAACCCGGTGGCCGACCCCCAGCCGGAGTTGGATATCCGCAGTGCCGGGGACGCGCAGACACAGCCGCCCCAGGCGGAGGACAGCGTGGACACCGGGAACGGCATTACGCTGGAGCTGTGAGAACAATGTGTATAATTTTGTGAGAATATAACAGAAAGGAAACAACCGCCATGACCGATAACATGATGCCCGAGCTGACCCTGACCCCTGATGATACCGCTACTGCCACCGCAGTGGAGGTGCCCTCCCTGACGCTGACGCCGGAGGCCCCGGAGGTCCCCAAGGAGGAGGAAAAGAAGATCGAACCGGTGGAGATGGACGACAAGCTGCTGACCGAGGAGGAAAAGCAGGCGGTGGAGGCCTTCTCCCACAAGATCGACATTCGCGACACCAACCAGGTGCTGCAGTACGGCGCCGCGGCCCAGAAGAGCGTGGCGTCCTTCTCCGAGAACGCGCTGAACAACGTCCGCAGCAAGGACATGGGCGAGATCGGCGAGGACCTGAGCCGCCTGGTGGTGGAGCTGAAGGGCTTTGGCGAGGAGGACGAAAAGAAGGGCTTATTCGGCCTGTTCAAGAAGGCCAGCAACAAGCTGGAGACCATGAAGGCCCAGTACAGCAAGGTCGAGGCCAATGTGGATAAGATCGCCCAAAATCTGGAGAACCATCAGATCACGCTGCTGAAGGACGTGGCCATGTTCGACCAGATGTATGAGCTGAACCTGAAGTATTACAAGGAGCTGACCATGTACATCCTGGCCGGCAAAAAGCGCCTGGCCGAGGTGCGCTCCACGGAGCTGGAGGCGCTGCGGAAGAAGGCGGAGCAGACGGGTCTGGCCGAGGATGCCCAGGCCTACAACGACCTGGTGAACCTGTGCAACCGCTTTGAGAAGAAGCTGCACGATCTGGAGCTGACCCGCATGGTATCCGTGCAGATGGGCCCCCAGACCCGGCTTTTGCAGAACAACGACACGCTGATGATCGAGAAGATCCAGTCCTCCCTGGTGAACACCATCCCCCTGTGGAAGAGCCAGATGGTGCTGGCACTGGGCATGGAGCACAGCCGTCAGGCTACCGCCGCACAGAATGCCGTCACCGAGATGACCAACGATCTGCTGAAGAAGAACGCCGATACGCTGAAGATGGGCACCATCGCCACCGCGAAGGAGGCCGAGCGCTCCATCATCGACATCGAGACGCTGCAGCACACTAACCAGCAGCTGATCTCCACCCTGGACGAGGTGCTGAACATCCAGAAGGAGGGCGCGGCCAAGCGCAAGGAGGCCGAAGTCGAGCTGGGTAAGATCGAGGGTGAGCTGAAGCAGAAGCTGATGGAGCTGCGGAGCTGATCGAAACACACAAGCCGTCAGCCCAGCTCGACCGTGCGGCGAAGCCGCACACGCGCCGGACGGCGCGCACAAGCGTTTCGGCTGGCCGAAACCTTGCCGCAGGACGAATTCACTTCGTCCGAGGATGTCAGATCATCCGGGGCGCTGGGTAAGATCGAGGGTGAGCTGAAGCAGAAGCTGATGGAGCTGCGGAGCTGATGGAGCTGCGGAGCTGATGGAGCTGCGGAGCTGAGAATAAGATCAATCTCCTTTGGAAAGGGGAACAGGTATGAAGTTTTTTGAAAAACGCGGCGTGGCACTGGTGGTGCTGGCGCTGGCTATTGCCGGCGCGGTGTTCATCGGGCAGAGCCGCAAGGACGGCTTTATCGCCAAGAAGCCCACGGAGCTGCTGGACGTGCAGTACCAGGACTGGATCTGTGACGAGGCCGGTCTGCTGAACGGACAGACGGAGCAGCTGATCCGGGACTACAACGACAGCTGGAACAGCAAGTATTACGCCATTACGGCGGTGGCCAGCATCGACCATCTGACCAGTTGGGACGCGGAGGATTACGCCGCCAACCTGGGCGAGAAGTGGGGGCTGGGACGCAACGACATGATACTGCTGCTGGTGAAGGACGGCGACTGGCAGGTCTACTGCGGCGACAATGTGGGCTACACCATGACCGACACCCAGCAAAATCAGCTGCGGCAGGCCATTGAGACCACCTATTACAGCGGCGACTTCGACAGTGCCGTGACAGCCTTCTTCCGGCAGGCGGACGTGTTCTACGCCCAGGCGAAGCTGGACGGCGGCGACAGCAATGACAGCGGCTGGTACGCCCCGGCGGCACCGGCGGCCAGCAGCGGCGGCACGGCCATCGGCAGCGTGGTGGTGCTGATCATCGGTATCTTCTTGGTGTGGATGGTGCTGGATGCTATGCGGTACAGCCGCTATCGCCGGCGGTATATCGTGGGCGCGCCGGTAAACGTGGTACGCCCGGTGTACTACCCCATTTTCTGGGGCAGACGGTACGCGCCGCCCCGGCCTCCCAGAGCACCCCGACCCCCACGTCCGCCCCACAGCGGAGGACCGCGACCGCCCTACGGCGGTGGTCCCCGGCCTCCCATGGGCGGCGGCCCGAGGCCCGGCGCACCGAGGCCGCCCCGGCCCAATAGCCGGCCCGGCGGCGGTCCGAGACCCAGTGCGCCCCGGCCCAGCCGGCCCAGTCGTCCCAGCGGCGGCAGCGGGTTCAGCGGCGGCGGCTTCGGCGGCAGTTCCCGCGGCGGCTCCCGAGGCGGAGGCTTTGGCGGCGGCGGTTTCGGCGGCGGCAAGCGTCGGTAAGCATAGTAAAAACACCCGGCCTGACGGCCGGGTGTTTTTGCGCTGCGGGGCCTTCGACCGGGGGTGTCTACTCCGAAGAGCTGACGGAAGCTACCGCACCTGGGTGATGAACTGCTCCAGGCCCTGCCGCAGCAGGGACGAGGCGGCCTGTCCCTCCCCCGCCTCGATATGGGCGGTGAATTGGGCCAGCCGTTCCAGACAGCGGTCGATGCCGGTAAGCTGGATATATTCCTTCCAGAACTCCAGGTTCACCCGGGTAAAGGCGTTGAACAGCAGCGGTGTGATGGTGTTGCCGCTGAGAAAGGTGATGCCCCGGTGGTAGCGGAACAGGGCCTCGGCCAGCGCATCCGTCCCCTCCTGCGCCGCCTGCTCCGCCTGGCGCTGTAAGGCCTGCAGCGCTGCCATGTCTGCCGGTGTGTGCCGCGCAGCCAGCTCCTCCATGGCGGGGCCCTCCAGATAATAGCGCAGCTGAAGGATACTGCCCGCCGTTTTGGCATCCGGGAGACCGCCATGGAAGTCCATGATGGCCCGCAGCGTTTCCAGGCTGCCGGTCTGGGCGTAGTCCGCCACGGTGACGCCGCGGCGGGAGGCGATGTCCAGAAAGCCGAGACGATGCAGCTCCCGCAATCCTTCATGGACCACGGTCTTGCTGATCTTCATTTCATCGGCCAGCTCACGCTCGGTGGGCAGCCGATCCCTCGGGCGCAGCTCGCCGGAGAGGATCATGCCCTCCAGCTGCTGGATGAACAGCTCCTTGACGGTGGGGGCGACGATCTCACGAAAGGCCATAGCTCACGCTCCTTTGCTTTCTTTTCTGGTCCGACCAGGACCATATAAAAAGTTATCACACCTTTGGCAGAAAAGTCAATAGGATATCGGCAAAAAAGTTGGTATTATAAGTACAATAGAGCTTAAAATCACAACGCTGCTCCCCTATGAGAGAAAAATATCTCTGGTCAGAGCAGCAGATAACGGAGGAGAGAGACGATGCGCGACATCAACGGCAGCAAGCCTACCAACTTCCCCCTGGACGAGGAAAAGCTCTCGTTCAAGATCCCCTGTCCCGACCGGCCGCCCCGGGAGAAGATCCTGAAGCTGGGCAGCATGATCACCAACCGCATTGGCCTGAAGGCCACCGCTGACGACCCCGAATACTGGGGGCTGGATGCGCTGGTGACCGATGAGATGGCGGACGTGGCACTGAAAATGGGTGTCCGCAAGCCAAAGACCATCGAGCAGCTGATGAAGCTGACGAAGATGGAACGCGAGCCCCTGCAGAAGCTGCTGGACGAAATGGCCTGGCTGGGTCTCATTGAGTACAACTGGGAAAACCTGGACGGGAAAAACCCGAACCACGAGAAGCGGTACATCCTGCCCCTGTTCGTGCCCGGCAGCGCCGAGTTTTTGAATATGCGGCGGAGCCAGATCGACGCGCACCCGGAGGTGGCGGCGTTCTTTGAGCGCATGACCATGCTGCCCCTGGAGAAGATCACGCCGATGGTGCCCCCCGGAGGCGCGGGCATCGGTATGCACGTGATCCCGGTGGAGAAGGCCATCGAGACGGAGCAGGAGGCCATCGGGCTGGAGAAGATCTCCTACTGGCTGCACAAGTATGAAGGCAAGTACGCCAAGAGTATGTGCTCCTGCCGCGCCAGCCGCGACAAGCTGGGCGAGGGCTGCGGCGACGATGTGGAGAACTGGTGCATCGCCGTGGGCGACATGGCCGACTATGTGGTGCAGACCCAGCGGGGCGAGTACATCACCTATGACGAGGCGATGGCCATATTCAAGCAGGCGGAGGACAACGGCTTCGTCCACCAGATCACCAACATCGACGGCGAGCAGAAGATCTTTGGTATCTGCAACTGCAATGTCAACGTGTGCAACGCCCTGCGGACCAGCCAGATGTTCAACACGCCCAATATGTCCCGCAGCGCCTATGTGGCCGCGGTGGAGACGGAGAAGTGCGTGGCCTGCGGGCGCTGCGTGGAGAACTGTCCCGCCGGCGCGGTGAAGCTGGGCCAGAAGCTGTGCACCAAGGACGGCTATATCGAGTATCCCCGGGCCGAGCTGCCCGACGAGGTGAAGTGGGGCCCGGAGAAGTGGAGCATCGACTATCGGGACCGCAACCGCATCAACTGTTACGACACCGGCACCGCACCCTGCAAGACCGCCTGCCCCGCCCACATCGCCGTGCAGGGCTATCTGAAGCTGGCGGCACAGGGCAAGTACCGGGAGGCTTTGCAACTCATCAAGCGGGAAACCCCCTTCCCCGCCGTGTGCGGCCGCATCTGCAACCGCCGGTGCGAGGACGCCTGTACCCGCGGCACCGTGGACGAGGCCGTGGCCATCGACGAGGTCAAGCGCTTTATCGCCCAGCAGGATCTGGACGCGGAGACGCGCTTCATCCCGGAGAAGGTCATTCCCAAGGTGGACGGCGAATTCAGCGAAAAGATCGCCATCATCGGTGGAGGCCCCGCCGGCATGAGCTGCGCCTACTATCTGGCGGAAAAGGGCTATCGCCCCACTGTGTTTGAAAAGGAGAGCCGCCCCGGCGGTATGCTGATGAACGCTATCCCCTCTTTCCGGTTGGAAAAGGACGTGGTGGAGGCGGAGATCGACGTGCTGCGCGCGCTGGGCGTGGAGTTCCGCTGCGGCGTGGAGGTGGGTAAGGACATCACCATTGCCCAGCTCCGTGAGGAGGGCTACAAGGGCTTCTATGTAGCTGTCGGATTGCAGCACGGCGGCGCCCTGGCCGTGCCCGGCGGCGACGCGGAGAACGTGATCTCCGGCATCGACTTCATCCGCGGTGTACATCTGCGGGACGAAAAGGCGCTGAAGGGCCGGGTGGTGGTCGTCGGCGGCGGCAACATCGCGGCCGACGTGGCCCGCACCGCCGTGCGCTGCGGCGCGGAGAGCGTGAGCCTGTACTGCCTGGAGGGCTATGAGGAGATGCCTATGGGCGAGGAGGACCGAAGCGAGTGCGAGCGCGAGGGTATCGCCATTTACGCCGGATGGGGTCCCAAGGAGGTCCAGACCGAGAACGGCAAGGCCGCCAACATCGCCTTTGTCAAGTGCCTGAGCGTCAAGGACGAAAGCGGGCGCTTCGCGCCGGTGTACGATGAGAACACCGTGCAGATGGCCCCCTGCGGCACGGTGCTGTACTGCATCGGCCAAAAGGCGGAATGGAAGACGCTTCTCGCGGGCACCCAGGTGGAATTCAACCCCAACGGCACCGCCAAGGCCGATCCCGTCACCTATCAGACGGCTGAACCGGACATCTTCGTGGGCGGCGATGCCTATACCGGCCAGAAGTTCGCCATCGATGCCATTGCCGCCGGCAAGCAGGGCGCGATCAGCCTGCACCGCTATGTACAGGGCGCCACGCTGACCATCGGCCGCGACCGCCGGCAGTTCATCGAGCTGGACAAGAAAAACGCGCTGATCGCCGTGGACAGCTACGACAACACGCCGCGCCAGCGCATCGGCTACAACGACGCCCTGCGTAAGACCTTCCGGGACGAGCGCGTGGCCTTCACCGCCGAGCAGGTCAAGGCGGAGACAGCCCGATGCCTGGGCTGCGGCGCCAGCATCGTGGACCCCAATAAGTGCATCGGCTGCGGCGTGTGCACCACCAAGTGCGCCTTTGACGCCATCCACCTGCACCGGGAGCGCCCGGAGTGCAGCACCATGTACGCCTGCGAGGACAAGATGAAGGCCATCCTGCCCTATATGATCAAGCGGAACATCAAGATCAAGAAGGCGGAGCGCAGGGCCAAGAAAGCGGCCAAGTAATATGCACGAGCTGGGCATTGTTTTCCACGTGATCAAGACCGTGGAGCGCGTGGGCGCGGAGAATGACCTGACCCGCGTGGCGGGCGTAACGCTGGAGCTGGGCGAGGTGTGCGGCGCCATCCCAAGGGAGCTTGTCAGCTGCTGGGACTGGGCCGTGCAGAGATCCGCCCTGCTGCGGGGCGCGCAGCTGCACATCGACACGCTGCCCGCCGTGACACACTGCGGCGGCTGCGGTGCGGACTACCCCACTGTGGCCCACGGGCGGGTCTGCCCCCACTGCGGCAGCGGGGATACCTGGCTGCTGCGGGGCAGCGAGATCAGCATTAAAGAGATAGAGGGTGCGTAGTATGGATACCTATAAGATCATCGAAGTAAAAGAGAGCGTGTTTGCCGACAACGACCGGGAGGCGGCACGGGTACGGGAGGCGCTGAAGCAAAAGGGAACGTTCCTGCTGAACCTGATGTCCTCCCCCGGCAGCGGCAAGACCACCACACTGCTGCGGACCATCGAGGCGCTGAAGGACGAGCTGCGGATGGGCGTGATGGAGGCGGACATCGACTCGGACGTGGATGCCAAAGCCATCGCGGACACCGGGGCGCGGGCTATCCAGCTGCACACCGGCGGGATGTGCCACCTGGACGCGGGTATGACGGAACAGGGCCTGCGGGAGATCGGCACGGACGATCTGGACCTGGTGGTGCTGGAAAATGTGGGGAACCTGGTGTGTCCGGCGGAGTTCGACACCGGCGCGGTGAAGAACGCCATGATCCTCTCCGTACCGGAGGGCCACGACAAGCCCCTGAAGTACCCCCTGATCTTCACCGTGTGCGATGTGCTGCTCATCAATAAAACCGATGTGCTGCCCTACTTCGACTTCGACATGGACAAGGTGATCGAATACGCCCACCGGCGCAATCCGAAGCTGGAGGTCTTCCCGGTATCGGCCAAGACCGGCGAGGGCATGGACGCCTGGTGCGACTGGCTGCGTAAGCAGGTGAAGGACTGGCAGGCATGACAAAAGGCCCCGCGGCTTTGGGGTGTCTTTCCTTTTTATGAACGGCGTCTGCAGGTCAAAAGTCGGCCTTGTAAATCCCGGCGCGTTGGTTTATAATATAATGTACTGTCAAAACGGCTGCGGAATGCAACGCAGAAGAACATAGAAAAGGTGAGAATGATATGGAACGAATGAGAATTGCCGCGATCTTCGCCGATCAGGAGTCCCTGGGCGGCAAGGACGTGACCGTGTGCGGCTGGGCACGCACCATCCGCGACATGAAGACCTTTGGCTTCATCGAGCTGAACGACGGCTCCTGCTTCAAGAACCTGCAGGTGGTCATGTCCGCCGAGGAGCTGGCCAACTATAAGGACATCGCCGCCCAGAACGTGGGCGCGGCACTGATCGTCAAGGGCACCGTGGTGCTGACGCCGGATGCCAAGCAGCCCCTGGAGGTGAAGGCCCACAGCATCGAGGTAGAGGGAAAGTCCACGCCGGATTACCCCCTGCAGAAGAAGCGCCACAGCGTGGAGTTCCTGCGCACCATCCAGCACCTCCGTCCCCGCACCAACCTGTTTTCCGCCACGTTCCGCGTCCGCTCCGCGGCGGCCTACGCGGTGCATGAGTTCTTCCAGAGCCGGGGCTTTGTGTATGTACAGACCCCCATCATTACCGGCAGCGACTGCGAGGGTGCCGGCGAGATGTTCCAGGTGACCACCCTCGACCTGAACAACGTCCCCAAGACCGAGGACGGGCAGGTGGATTACACCCAGGACTTCTTCGGTAAGAAGACCAGCCTGACGGTGTCCGGCCAGCTGAATGCGGAGAATTTCGCCATGGCCTTCGGCGATGTGTATACCTTCGGCCCCACCTTCCGTGCCGAGAACTCCAACACCCAGCGCCATGCCGCCGAGTTCTGGATGATCGAGCCGGAGATGGCCTTCTGCGACCTGGCCGGTGATATGGATGTGGCCGAGGCCATGATCAAGCACATCATCCGCCGGGTGCTGGAGCGCTGCCCCCAGGAGATCGACTTCTTCAACAGCTTCGTGGACAAGGGGCTGAAGGAGCGTTTGGAGCACGTGGCGTCCAGCGACTTTGGCCGGGTCAGTTATACCGACGCGGTGGAGATCCTGAAGAAGAATAACGACAAGTTCGACTACAAGGTGGAGTGGGGCACCGACCTGCAGACCGAGCACGAGCGGTATCTCACCGAGCAGGTATTCAAGAAGCCTGTGTTCGTCACCGACTATCCCAAGGAGATCAAGGCGTTCTATATGCGCCTGAACGACGATGGCAAGACCGTGGCCGCGGCAGACTGCCTGGTGCCCGGCATCGGCGAGATCATCGGCGGCAGCCAGCGCGAGGAGCGCCTGGAGCTGCTGGAGAGCCGCATCCGTGAGCTGGGCATGAACCCGGAGGACTACTGGTGGTACTGCGACCTGCGTCGCTACGGTTCCTGCCGCCACGCCGGCTTCGGCCTGGGCTTCGAGCGCATGGTGATGTACCTCACCGGTGTCAGCAACATCCGCGACGTGGAGCTGCATCCCCGCACGGTGGGCAACGCGGAATTTTAAGCGAAAGCCAAAAGAGCACCCATGGGGTGCTCTTTTTTCTGTGATAAAACGGCGCGCAGAGGGGCAAAAGCCTCTCTGCGTGCTGGCACCCCCGGCCAGACTCTAACTGGCGGTCTACCGCTTAGGAGTCACGATTATAACTTATATGTCGTCAATTGCAGCCCTTCACGACTCTCGTAGTACACCGAATTACACAGTCTTCAGGGGAGCAATTTCTTCATTCAACATTGTTGATACTCCGTTATATCTGCTGGTATTTCGTAGTGCAATTAGCAAAATGTTAGCAGTTTTACAGAGGAGTCAAAATCTAAATCAGTTGGTTCGATTTTGAATTATAGCATAGAACCATCGAGAATGGAAGTATTTTTTGGAGGTTTCCATGTCAGAATATACACTTGAGATCAAACAGATCGTAGACTATCCACGCTGCCGGATCTACCGACAGTTCGTACAAACCTTGATAGCAGACCGGAGCATTCGCGTGAGCGGAGGCTCCGGTCTTTTTTATTTTGTCGTGCTATGCGCCTATGCCAACTTCCGCACCTCATACAAGCGCATTGATGGCATTAGTTACACCATCTACCCCGGCGAATGGATCGTGTCCGTGGAGGAATTGTCCCGGTATTTCCGCACACGCTCCCGCCGTCAGACCTTAGCCGCAATGGAAGGGCTGCAAAAGAAAGGACTTATCAGCTTCCTTATTCTCGGACATGGTAAGCTGGTCAGCGCCGGTCACTGCTCGGAGATGGACGCCGTATTGGATCTATGGCTGAACACGGTCTATAACGATCCGCAAGTCCTCAGTTCAGACGTCGGGCCGGTGGTCTATCTCCGCAACGGTACAGGCTGCCCGTTGGTCAGCTACGCGGAACTGGCATCCCGCTGGGGCATCTCTAAGGCAACTGCCGGCCGATACCTCAAGCGCATGGCTGAACGGGGCTATCTACAGTTGGCAGCCTTCCCTGGCACACATGGTACCACGATCTATCTCCAGAACTATCTCTCCACCATGTTCCAGATTTCTGACATCGTGGTGGATAAGGAAGAGATCGCCATGAGCCTTGGCATCAAGCTGGAGCTTCAGGAGGAAACCACCCTGACCACTGCGGCATCCAGCGGTTCAAATGAGGGCGGTAGCGTTTCAGAAATGAACCGCCATCGAATCGAGCGTAAGATGCGGGAAATTCTTGTGGCACAAGGGCTGCCGTGCGCTTCATGTCCTAAATCCAAATATATGTTATTACCATTATCTGACGACTGCAAGGTTACGATAGAAGGGGTACCTCCACTGCGCCGGTGGCTTCAATTGGTGGTCACCTGCGGTGACGCTCAGGAAGTCTATCACTTTGAACTCAGATTGCACCCGACGGGGATGCGCGGCGATAAGGAGGTCGAACGATGAAAAAGACTGCACAAGAACCCAAAGTGACCGAGAATCCCTTGTACCATGATAAGCCAGTGCTTTCAGACCGGTAGAAATCGCCGCTCCCGCATGATATGATAAGCTTGAAGAAAAGTTTTCCTGTCCACGCAATGAACGGCGATTTTTGTTGTCTATATAGGTGAAAGGCCTTTACGCAGAAAGAAAGGAGGGCGCAATGAGAGACCATGAGATCATAAAATTGTACTGGGCGCGTAACGAGAGCGCGATTACCGCCACCACAGAAAAGTACGGGAACTACTGCCATACGATTGCATATAACATACTGCGTAACAAAGAGGATGCGGAGGAATGTGCCAACGACACATATCTCGGCGCATGGAATTCGATCCCGCCGCAGCGTCCGAGCCGTTTGTCGATCTACTTAGGGAAAATCACGCGCAACCTCGCTCTGAACCGTTATAAGCGGTATACTGCCGAAAAACGCGGACACGGACAAGTAGTCCTCGCGCTGTCTGAGTTGGAAGCCTGCGTTCCTTCGGAAACGACTGTGGAGCAGACCATAGAAGAAAATGAGTTGGCTGCCGCCATTGACCGCTTCCTGTATGCAAAGCCCAAGCTGAACCGTAACATTTTTGTCCGCAGATACTATCATCTCTATGCAATACGGGATATTGCGGACGCATACGGAATGAGCGAGAGCAAGGTGACGTCTTTGCTTTTCCGTATGAGAAACGAATTAAGACGATTTCTTGAAAAGGAGGGAATTATGCTATGAAAACCGAAGTTCTTCTTCGTTCGATCGGAAAGATCAATGACGAGCTTATCGCTGACGCGGAAAGCGAAGCAAATACCAAAAGAAAGCCCGGCTGGGCCAAGCTTGGAACAATGGCTGCCTGCCTTGCACTGGTTCTCTGCACCGGCATTGCCACACATGCCATCCGAAGCAATGCGACAGCAGGCACCTTCACAATGGATGTCAACCCCAGCGTGGAATATACGATTGCCAAAAGCGGGAGCGTTAAGAATGTCCGCAGTCTGAACAGCGATGCGGAAAATGCGCTCAGCGATGTTGCGCTGGGAAAGCAGAGTGTCGAGACCGCTCTAACGCGCACGGTCGCCGCCTACGAGGCCTGCGGATATATGGAAAACGGCGAAGCGACGGTTCTGATCTCTTTTGATTCCCGTCTTGATGCGAACGCCGAGCTAAAGGCATCGCTCTCCGCGGAGATCCAGCAGGCCCTGGAGCAGACCGATGCCGTCGGCACACTGGTTTTCCACTCCGAACTGACGGAAAACGCCGAAGCAGCAAAGATCGCCGAGGAATTCCATGTCTCCCTTGGCCGCGCCGACTGGATCCTCACCGCAGCAAACAAAACCGGGCTGCCCACGGACGAGGTTGCCCGCATGTCGTTGGACGAGCTTCTTAAATTCCAAGAGGCTTCCGGCATTGTTTCTGTCAGTGTGTCGAAGTTCATCTCCTTGGAGGAAGCAAAGAAGATCGCGCTGAAGGACGCGAAGCTTGATGAGCTGACACAGAAAATCGTGTTCACCCGAGAGGAGCTGAGCCGCAATCAGGGCAAGCCCTGCTACCTGCTGGAGTTCTACACTGGGACGAACCAATATTTCTACCAAATCGACGCAAAGAGCGGCAGCATTATTTACGCCGGGAAATATATCACGCTTTCCGAAGCAAAAAAAATCGCCCTGGATGATGCCGGATGCGAGGATAAAGTCAGCTTTACCGAGGAAACCCTTGTGAGCGGCGGCATCAAAACGCCTTACTACCGGCTCGTCTTTGCCGATGCAAAAACACAGTGGACATACCGCATTGATGCGGTGCTGGGCACTGTGTTGGAGAAGCAGCAGAAAGAAATCGTGACAACGGACTTCATCTCTTTGGAGGAGGCGAAGGAGATCGCCCTGAAGGACGCGGGACTTGATGAAGTCACGCAAAAGATCGTGTTCACCCGAGAGGAGTTGAGCCGCAATTCAGGCAAGCCCTGCTACATCCTGGAGTTCTACACCGCGAAGAAGCAGTATTCCTACAAGGTGGACGCCAAGAACGGCAGCATCATCGAGGCGTACCACTTCATTCTTCTGGCGGACGCGAAGAAAATCGCACTGGACGATGCCGGTGTCAGCGAAAAGGTCACCTTTACCGAGGAAACGCTGGTTGCCGGCGGCATCAAAACGCCTTACTACCGGTTCGTCTTTGCCGATGCGAAAACACAGTGGACATACCGCATTGATGCGGTGCTGGGTATCGTGTTGGAGAAGCAGCAGAAAGAGATCGTGACAACGGACTTCATCTCTCTGGAGGAGGCAAAGCAGATCGCGCTGAAGGACGCGGGACTTGATGAGGTTACGCAAAAAATCGTGTTCACCCGAGAGGAGTTGAGCCGCAATTCTGGCAAGCCCTGCTATATCCTGGAGTTCTACACGGACAAGTGTGCGTATTCCTACAAGGTCGATGCGGTATCCGGGGGAATTATCGGGAAGAAAAGCGACTGGTTTTCCCGTCAGGAGTCCGAGATTGTTCCGGAAACATCTCAAAATTCCGATTCCAGACAGCGCAGAACAGATTAAGTTATGGCAAGGTGCTTTTAAGCGGCAGAAAATGACACAGCAGAACGTGGGGCGGGATTGTAATAACCTGCTCCACGTTCTCGGCAGTGAAATACAGACAGCAAAAATCTCGACGCTCAAGGAGTTAGGTGGGCTTTCACAGGGGAATACTTCCCTATAAAGCCGGAAAGAGTGATGCAGAAGCGGAGCGGTATATTGCATTGTGCCAAAGTGCAGAGAAGTTGAAAAACGGTGAGTAAAAGCGGACATTCATAGGGGTCCCACTCATAGGGAAATGACCTGAACCGACAGGGCAAACAAGTCGATATAGAAAAGCGAAGCAGCCCTCAGTCTAAAAAGCTGAGGGCTGCTTCGCTGAGAGCCCCCAAATGGGCTCTATTACTACCCCTTTTCTTAATGCCCACATTCAAAACTAATCATCCGGCGTACTTGTGCCTTTCGGTTCGGCGGAGAGTACCAACTGATGATAACAGGAATTTTTCTAATATGCTACCTCAACTCTTTGACACTTCTCTACACAAAAAGCCGTCAGTAAAATTAGTCCAATGTTTACGAATGAACAGATAAAGTAGGTAACCACATATTGCACCGGCAGTATTCAGAATGATGTCATCAACAGCGACATTTCTCATAATAAAATACTGTGCAAGCTCAATCAATGCAGACATACCAAATCCAATAATGGCAGATCTTTTCCAATTAGCATCGCGGAACAACAACGCAGGGAAAAAGCCAATAGGAACAAATATCGCCAAATTCCCAAAAAAGTTAATTAGGGTTGCAAAGAAAAAGACAGGCGTTTTAAACAAATCCTCGATATAATCTTTGAACACCGTAAAGGGAATTAAACTTAAATTAGATTTCCATGTAGGACGATCAATTAAAATACGAATATCTCCCCAAACACCAGGAGAATCCATCCAGATATATGTTGGCCACAATGTCAGAGCAAGAATACCGAATATCGAAGTGACAAACAAAATAAGTCCCGCTTCATGTTTGCGTGAAGTGCGCAAATTCATCGCAGACAGTGCTTTCATTCGGTACGGGGTAAAACACAAAAAAACGAGAACCGCTGGAATAGCTACTATAAGCACTCTTTGTAAATACTGTATCAGAGTTGTCATGCTGTTTCCTCCTTTCGGGCATATCATCATCTTTCACTTTGTGTGGATAAACTTATCCAATATAATTGTACCATGCAAAGCACGAACTTTTCAATTACTGTCTCCATACAAATGTGTAATTTTTCTATGAACGCCGCACTTTTTCGCCGCTTCGCTGGTGGCTCTCCGGCGCTCCTCGCTGTATGGGGCGGTCAGACGGAAAGAGAAACGCCCCTTTGCAATCTCAAACTCCATACAGCCCGTGTCCGGGTCTGCGTCGGTCTGGCGGCACTCGCCGGGGTGCGCTGCGGCGTAGGCGGTCAGCCTCCCTTGCGTAGAGAAAACTACTTACCAATACTTGGGATACTTGCTGGTGCTCTGCTGCTTTTCGGCATATTGCCACCAGGGAACCTGATTGGCAAAGTCCGTCAGCTTGTCCCAGAACTGATTGGCCAGCGTCCCTTTGTCCACGTAGACCGTAACAGTATAGGTCTTGCTGCTGCCATCCTCGGCAGTGACGGTGAAAGTGTTGCTGCTGTTAGGGCTGATGCCACACATGACATTGCCGGAGGACCATTTGCCGATGATGCCAGTCGCATTGTCATAGCCTTCTGCCTGTGCCAGAGACACACCGGTGTAGTTGATCTGCATAAAGACATCCGTAGAAGTGCCGATCTTGTTGATCAACGCCTTATCCGTGTCAGGGGGCAGCGTAATGGTCCATGTGGTGCCGCTCAGTTTGCCCGCAGCGATCACGGACTTATGCTCGGTATGTATTGCCCCAAGATACGCAAGGCAAAACTATAGGAAACGGCCGCATATTCATCATAGTCACTAAAGAAAAAAGAGGCAGGGACGAGTGCTGATAGCTCTCGTCCCTGCGTCTTTTGTTTCATGGTCTGGCTCCGGTATAGTCCATGTTGAATATATGCGAGCGTTGTCTCAGGCAAATAATAAGACAGACACTTCTTGCCTGCAAACAGTGTTCGCAGCGCAAAGGGCGTTGGCACTTTTTCGTTTCCGCAACCGGTGTATGAGCTGGAAGGTCCATTCGCAGCGGAGATCTCTTCTATTTGTAGATCGCATCAGACACGGTGAGGTGAAAGCCCTCTTACCTTGACGCCGTGCAATGCGGATAGTCCCGCAGCCGTCCGGTGTACAGCCGGGTGTGGGGCAGCTTCAGGAAGTGGATGGGCTGGACGACACGGGCGCGCAGCTCACACGCGCCGCGCACCTCTGCGTGCAGCAGCATAGCCTCCACAAATTCCGAGCAGTAGTAGCGGTTCGACCGCTTCCAGAGGATGCGGAAATACGCCAGGAGCAGGCCGCCCAAATTATAGGAAAACTGCTCCCGCCGCGCCCACATGGCCTCCAGCGTCGCCTCCAGCGCCGCGTACCGCTCCTCGGTGATCTCCACCGCAAGGATGATGGCGGTAGTGTCGGAGAAGCGGCGGAACGTCCCCGCGTGGGGGGATTCGATGACGAAGCCGCCCCAAAAGGGGTTATACGGGTGCCTGCGCCCGAAGGAATACATCCTCGTCAGATCTCGGGACAGACTGAGGGAGGCGTGGTTGTACTCCGCGCCGGTGATCCGCTTCAGAATACGGGACAGCATCGTACCCGTCTGTGTGATGACGATAAAAATCTGCTTGTGCGTTCCGTTCATAAGGCTCCTTCGCATGCTGGACGGCCTGTGCGCCGCCGCGATGTGTGGGTCATTTGCGGCTCTTTCCGACGGCTCTCCCGGCAGAAAGGTGCGTCTATCTTATCAATCACAGCTATGGATGTCAAGGCGGTTCTATGTCAAGGCCGCCTTGAAAAGTGGCGGCATACCGACTTTGTGACAGTTTTGTGACACTTTCCCCGCACTTTTGCGGGGGAAGTCAGAGACTTCTTCTGATATGATACAGACAAGGTTGGTACACGACCTGAATACTTCAAAGAAGGAGCGTAACATACCATGAAAAAGAAAACAGTTTTGAGCCTTTTACTGGCACTGGCAATGACGGTAACGGCCATCGGAGCATCGACTGCGGCATTTGCCGCTGCGCCCAATCAGGCAGAGCCGCAGACCCTCATCGCTACCGAAAACGAGGATGCCATTTGGGATCAGATCGAGGCACTGGAGGAAAAAAGCGATGCCGTATTCCAGAGAAATGAAGCACTGTGGGACAAGGTAGACGAGGCCTGCAATGCCCTGCCTGATGACTACGATTTCGAGAACTTTGACGAGGCAGCGTTCATCCGCAACATGACTACGCTGACGGAGGCGGAGAAGGAGAGCCTTCTGAATGACATCAAGGAGCTGAACGAGCTGGATGCCCAGATGGAGAAGCTGTATGGGCAGCTGCCCGCCTGCGACAATATGCCGCTTTACGAGAAGGCACTGGAAAAGGCCGATCCCAAGGTGCTGGACGAGATCGACGCCCTGGAGCAGGAGTATGACCGCCTCTGCGAGAAGAACACCGATCTGTGGGACAAGGTGGACGAGGCTTACTTCAACCTGCCGGACGACTACGACTTCGACAACTACGATGAGGCCGCCTTCATCCGCAGCCTGAGCTTCCTGACCGACGCGGAAAAGGACGCGCTGATCGCCGACTACAACCGTCTGGTAGAGCTTGATAACCAGCTGTGCAAGCTGTACGACACCATTTGGGGCAATACCGGCTGCGAAAGCGGCATCTGCCCCTTTTGACGGCAAAGAGTTTTTCTGATATGATTAACTAAATACGACGCCGATGCTGCGCCTGTGCGCAGCATTTGGCGCTGCTTTCTAGGAGGTCACCATGGGACATTCCATCTATTTGGCGGACGATGAAAAGAGCATCCGGGAACTGCTCCATAGCTTCCTCGCAAGCGACGGATATACCGTGCGCTCCTTTGAAAACGGCGACGCGCTGCTGGAGGCATTCCGTCAGGAGCCTGCGGAGCTGGTCATACTGGACATTATGATGCCCGGCACGGACGGCCTTACCGTGTGCCGGGAGCTACGCTCTGTTTCCGATATCCCCATTATCCTGCTTACGGCCAAGGACAGCGAGCTGGACTACGTCATGGGCATCAGTCAGGGCAGTGACGATTACCTCACCAAGCCCTTTCGCCCAACCATACTGCTCATGAAGGTGAGAGCCCTGCTGCGCCGGGTGGAGATGGACAGGGGGAAAACAGCGGCGGCAGTAGATGAATTGCGCTATGGAGATCTCCGCTATTCCGCCACGGAAAATGCCGTCCTTTGCGGGAATACACCTGTTGCGCTGACCCAAACTGAGTTGCGGCTGCTCAGCTATATGCTGAAGCAGCCGGAGAAGGCCTATTCCCGTGAGGAGTTGCTTAACGCAGTATGGGGCTTCGACTCGGAGGTGGAGACCCGCGTGACCGATGAAACCCTGCGCCGCATCCGAAAAAAGCTGCTGCAAGCGGGCAGCACTGTCAGCGTAAGCACCATATGGGGCTTTGGGTATAAGCTGAAGGAGGCGGAGCGCACATGAAAAACATCAAGCTGCGGATCGTGTATCTGATCCTCGGTGCGGCACTGCTGCTCTTTGCCCTTTTCATGCTGGCGGTGAACGTAGTGATCCCCGCCCACTTTGTAAGCGAGGCGGAAAAGGCGCTGCGCAACGAGGCGCAGTATGAGAATCGCACCATTCCTTACACCTATGAGGGCGAGGCGTATGATGACGATTGGGACGACGGGGCGGAGGAACATTTCTTCACGCCCAGCATTGTGTTTCTTGAGCTGGAGAACGGCTACCAGCCCAACACATGGAGCCAGGACACCTATCGGCTGGAGAAAAAGCTGCTGGCGTATTGCAGTGAACGGTCTGTTGCGCCCAATCGATGCCACGACTTCAAGGCAGACAAGCACCACCTGATCTTCATGCCCGTGCAGGAGAACTACGGCAATTCGGAAGAACCGTATTCCTATATCATGTACATAGATATCGGGCCCATCACCCGCTATATCGTGACGCTGAACTGGGCGTTCTTTGGGGTGCTGCTGGCAATTTCCTCCGTCATGTGCCTGCTGGGCTTCCGCTTCGGCCGTGACATCGAAAAGGAGGCGGAGCGGCAGCAGACCTTCTTCCAGAATGCCTCCCACGAGCTGAAAACGCCGCTTATGGCGATACAGGGCTATGCGGAGGGCATACAGGCGGGCGTGATGGACACAGGCAGCGCGGCGGAGGTGATTCTGGCGGAGAGCGACCGCATGACGGGGCTGGTGGACGAGCTTCTGGACATCTCAAAAATCGATATGGGGCGGCAGCCGCTTACCCTTTCCGAAACGGATATTCGAGAACTGCTCTACGACAGCATACGCGCCGTGGAACCGGCAGCCGCTGCCAGCGGCATTACCATCGCGCCGGACTTCCCTGAAGAACCCGTCATGGTCAAATGCGATGACACGCAGATGCGCAGGGCGGTCACGAATATCCTGACCAACGGATTGCGGTATGCCCGCAGTAAGCTGTGTCTGACCTGCCGGCCCGACAAACGGAATGTGATAATCCGGATACAGGACGATGGAGATGGCATTGCCGAGGGAGATCTGCCCCACATCTTTGAGCGCTTCTACATGGGGAAAAGCGGCAAATCCGGCATCGGCCTTGCCCTGACGAAAGAGATCGTTCACCTGCATAAAGGAATGATCCGCGCCTACAACGGGGATGGCGGCGCCGTGTTTGAGATCACGCTCCCGATGGGCAGATAAATCAGAGCGTTTCGGGGGAGACAGAGAAATGTAAAAGCATTTTGACAGAGAAATTTAGCCTTGTAAAAGCGTTTTGATAGACAGCGCTTTTCGCATAGGGCATAATCCAGATGAAGTTCATGTTGGGAGGGCAAGCGTGTGGATATTGGAGGCAAGATAAAAGAGTCAAGAACGGATGCGAAGATCACACAGGAACAAGCGGCACAGGCTCTTGGCATCAGCAGACAGACAATATCGAATTGGGAGAATGAGAGATCCTACCCTGATATTGTAAGTGTGCTTAAAATGAGTGATTTGTATAGTGTCAGCCTTGACTACCTCTTGAAAGGAGAAGGCCCTATGAAAGACTATCTGGATTATATCGAAGAAAGCACAAATACGGTGAAGAGCAAGACAAGGTTATCAAAACTGCTGGTGGTTTTGTCCTATCTGGTGATTTGGGCGTTCAATATTATGGCGTCATGGCGTTTTTCCGCGGGAAGTATTACGGAAGCACAGGCAGGTGGAACCCAATGGATTATGCTCCCGGCCGCCACGATCGTTCTGTCTCTTTTGATCGGGAAAAACAATTATTGGGGAAAGTACAAGTGGCTGGCGCCGATTGGATTTGGCCTTATGTTCATGCTTTCCGTCTATGCGAGCTATGGCATGAGAGAAAGCTTGATCTTTAATCGGGTCGATTTGCAAACGCTCAGCCTTTTCTTTATCGGAACGATTGCTTCGATGATAGGGATGGTGCTTGGTCATGCACTTTTCGCGGACCAAAAAAGCAAAGAAAAGAGCAAGTAATATATGCTTGCCGATACATGAACTTTAATGGGCTGTTCTGGCAACAGCCCATTTCCAACGGACGAGAATGGATTTTCACGCAGAGCCCGGAAGCATTTGGGGTGGTAAGGTCGTGCATCAGAAGAGCCTTTCGGCAGGCGCCTTGACAAAGGCACATCGGAGGCCTCCCTTTGAGAATACGAAAAACTTAACATGAACCTTATTTTCGGTATGGTAAAATAAATTAGCGACAGCCTATGCCGCCCGGTGGCGACTGCAATGCAACGCCAGCCCTGCGGATACAGAATTACTTACAACGGAGAAAACGTATGACATTTGAAATTCACAGCGACATCACAAATCGCTCTATGACCGTAGCTGCCCGCGCGATGCGCAAGGTGCTGAGGCGAAAACGCAGCATTCTTTGGGCCGTTTTTGGCTGGAGCGTCTTTTTATTCAATGCATTGCTGCTGATCCCATTCGATGGAGAGCCTTTTACGCTTGATGCCAGCACGGTGATCTCCCTGCTGGTAGAGGTGATGCTGCTGTCCGTTCTGCTGTTTCAGGATCGGTTCAACGGCATGATCGCCCGCAAAAACGCGCTGGCGGGCACAAAGGAATATCATGTCGCATTCGGCGAGGATTCCTATACCGTCGTTACGGCGGCCACCACCTCTACGTTCCGCTATGAGCTAATCGACGCACTGGCTGAGTCGCAGGACTATATCATCTTTCTGATGAAAAAACGCTATGCGCAGCCTCTGGACAAGCGCACTCTTACCGGCGGGACGGTGGAGGAATTCAAACGATTTCTTGAGGAGAAAACCGGAAAGTCGTTCCGGCGTGTGAAATGAACGAATTTTCTATTACGCCCTTTCGCGGGCTGCATTTGCTTCTGCTTTTGCTTACGAATACGCTCAAGGTCGAACAATTGCAGCTGTATACGCAAAGGGTACTTCGCTGACTACGGTTTTTCAAAAAGGGAGCCGGCGAACCTCAGACGGAAAAATAGTTGAAAGAAATATTCTTCGATCTTTGTAACTTTTTGGCTTGCTGGGAGTCTAATATATAGATTTGAAGAGATGGGAGGGATATGTGTGGACGGATTTGAGGTCATCTATTCTAAATACAGCCCTCTGGTTTTTCGATATTTGCTTTCCCTTGGCGTGGATTTTCTGAGTGCTGAAGAACTAACAGCAGAAACCTTTTATCGAGCGTATATCAATTTCGACAAATATAAGGGAGAGAGTAAAATTGAAACCTGGCTCTGTGCAATCGCAAAAAATGAGTATCGTAAGGATTGTAAGAGAAGAGAAAAGGCAACCGCTACGGAAGAAATAGACCGAGCCGCAGAACAGACAGACTTGGTTGACCGCCTACTGGATAGGGATCAGGCGATTGCCATATACAAAACAGTTCACAGCATGGCTGAGCCGTACAAAGAGGTTTTTCTGCTTCGAGTCTTAGGGGAACTCAGCTTCAAGGAAATATCACATATTTTTGGGAAGTCTGAATCATGGGCGAAGGTCACTTTTTTCAGAGCAAAGATCAAGGTAGTAGAAAAGAGGGAGGCATCTATATGAATAATGTCACTTGCAGTATTGTAGAGGATCTGCTTCCTCTTTATATGGACGGCTGCTGCTCTAAGGATAGCCAACAGGCGGTTGCCGAACATATGAAAACCTGCGAAAAATGCAGGGAAACGTATCGCCATTTGCAGTGTGATTTGCCCACTATCGCAAATGAAACGACCGATATGCGCTCCGAGGAAATTGCGCGTTCACTTTCAAAAAGAATCAAGAAACGCAAAGCGGCGGCTGCGGTGTTTGCGGTAATATTCTTTGTGTTTGCAATGATCTCTATCTTCTTCGTAGGCAAGGCGATCATGATAATGAGAGGGCAGGGTTCACAGGTATCTCTTGGCAGCCTGGAAAGCGCGGTAAATCTCTCTGAGGGCGATTTCTCCTGTTCCGCCCAAGATATAGGCGCTTACAGCTTTTTTACCAATACAACGAGAATCATTATTAGAACCGACGCTCCCTTAGATGAGACTGTGACGGTTCGTCTTTGGAATACAGAAAACACGAGCGAGAACATTCTGTTGGCCCGCCTTGACAAAAAACAGAAAATCTGCACCTTTACGCATCTATCCAGCCGGAACCGCTATGCGATTACTGTAGACAATATGCCCGATATAAGCATATCTGTCAGTAGTCGTCTTACATTTTGGGAGGCACTATCCCGGGCCTTGCAAAATGAATAAGCGTTTTGAGGCTGGGGTATGGGTCGCGGAGCCACGCAAAGCCAACAGCGGACGCCGTGCAAGAGCAGGCGGCTCCAGCTGAAGAAAACGAATTGCCGAAGCAGCTCGATCCATTTCAATCTATCAGTCTAACAGAAGCTTGAACCATGGGCGGCGGGACAGTTTACTGTCCCGCCGCTCTGATTTTCAGCGGGCATGGTCTTTCTCGTGCGTAATAGTTCTCCACGCCGAGGCTGTCTCTGCCAATATTTTGCATGGCAAGGCGGTGCGTTTTCTCGGAATATGACAGAGTGGCAGCACAATTCTTCCAAAAATATCTTGACAAGATTTGTCAAGATTGATAGAATGGGTATATAACCAAAAAGGAGATGCAGGGATATGCTCATCACAAGGGAAACGGACTATGCACTGCGGATGCTGCGGGTGCTGCTGGACGAAGAGAAGCACTCCGCCGCCGAGATGGCGGAGACGGAGCTGATCCCCATGCAGTTTGCCTATCAGATCCTGCGAAAGCTCTCCGCTGGGGAGCTGGTGCAGGTGAGCCGGGGCGCAGCCGGCGGCTGCCGGCTGTCCTGTGACCTGCGTGGCGTTTCCCTCTACGACCTCATGGACGTCATGGGAGAGCATGACGTCCTGTGCGCCTGCATGGAGCCGGGGTATGACTGCCGCTGGCAAAGCGAACACGGGAAATGCGACATCCACTGCCAGCTAACGGAGCTGCAGCGAAAGCAGGACGAGGCGTTCCGCGCCGTGAGCCTGCACCGGCTGCTGACCGGTGAAGCAATTAAAAAAGAAGAAGTGACCTAACAAACGTGACATAAGGAGGTACACCGTATGCTGTTTCAGACCACACCCGCGCACGAGGAGCTGCGCGCCAAGATCCGAGCCTTTGCGGAGGAGGAGATCAAGCCTCTTGCATTCCTGCTGGATCAGAACAATGAGTTCCCTGACAAACCTGTCAAAAAGATGGCACAGCTGGGCTGGCTGGGGCTGCCGTTCCCCAAGGAGTACGGCGGCGCGGGGCTTGACATTCTCAGCTATGCCATCGCCGTGGAGGAGCTGGCCCGTGTGGACGGCGGCGCGGGCGTGATCCTCTCCGCCCACGTGTCCCTGGGCGCGTGGCCCATCTTAGCCTACGGCACGGAGGAGCAGAAGCGGAAGTATCTCGTGCCGCTGGCAAGAGGCGAAAAGCTGGGCGCCTTCGGCCTCACCGAGCCTAACGCCGGGTCGGACGCCGGCGGCACGGAAACCACGGCACTGGACAAGGGCGACCATTACCTGCTCAACGGCGGTAAGATCTTTATCACCAACGCGCCCAAGGCGGACACCTATGTGGTATTCGCCGTCACCACGCCGGACATCGGCACCCGGGGCATCTCCGCCTTTATCGTGGAGAAGGGCTGGAAGGGCTTTGAATTCGGCGACCACTACGACAAGATGGGCATTCGCTCCTCCTCTACGGCGGAGTTGATCTTCAACGACGTGAAGGTACCCAAGGAGAACCTGCTGGGCAAGGAGGGCGACGGCTTCAAGATCGCCATGTCCACGCTGGACGGCGGCCGCATCGGTATCGCGGCGCAGGCGCTGGGTATCGCCCAGGGGGCCTTTGAGCACGCGCTGGCCTACGCCAAGGAGCGCGTCCAGTTCGGAAAGCCCATCGCGGCACAGCAGGCCGTTTCCTTCAAGCTGGCGGACATGGCCACCAAGCTGCGCTGCGCCCGCTTCCTGGTCTACTCCGCGGCGGAGCTGAAGGAGCAGCACGCCCCCTACGGCATGGAGTCCGCCATGGCGAAGATGTACGCCTCGGACATCGCGCTGGAGGTTACCAACGACGCCGTGCAGATCCACGGCGGCACCGGCTTCCTCAAGGGCATGGAGGTGGAGCGGGCCTACCGCGACGCCAAGATCACCACCATCTATGAGGGTACCAACGAGATCCAGCGGGTGGTCATCGCCTCCCATCTCATCGGCAGGCTGGGCAAGAGCAGCGGCGGCGAAAGCCGCTCAACGGCCAAGAAGCCCGCGCCCATCACCGGTATCCGCAAGCGCACCATCTTCCGGGAGGGCGACGCCGCCCAGCAGGTCAACGATCTGGTGGCGGCACTGAAAAAGGACGGCCACGACTTCTCCGTGGGTATCCCCATGGATACGCCCATTCCCAAGGCGGAGCGTGTGGTCTCCGCCGGTAAGGGCATCGGCGAGAAGAAAAACATGAAGCTGGTGGAAAGTCTGGCAAAGGCCGCCGGTGCGGCTATCGGCTCGTCCCGTCCCGTGGCGGAGACGCTGAAATACCTGCCCCTTGACCGCTATGTGGGTATGTCCGGACAGAAGTTCACCGGCAACCTCTATATCGCCTGCGGCATCTCCGGCGCCACCCAACATCTCAAGGGCATTAAGGACGCCTCCACCATCGTGGCTATCAACAAAAACGGAAACGCGCCCATCTTTAAGAACTGCGACTACGGCATCGTGGGCGACGTGATGGAGATTTTGCCCCTGCTCACCGCCGCGCTGGACAGCGGCGAGAAGCAGCCCGCGCCGCCGATGGTGAAGATGAAGCGTCCCACGCCGCCCAAGCCCACGCCCATCGGCGACACCTATGTGTGCGGCGGCTGCGGCTACGAGTATGTGCCGGAGTTGGGCGACGAGGACGGCGAGATCGCGCCGGGTACGTTGTTTGAGCAGCTCCCCGCCGACTGGGTATGTCCGGAGTGCGCGGAGGGCAAGGACCAATTTGTGAAGGCTTGAGCCGGGAGGGTATGAGATATGTATTGTGTGCGTAATGTGACCAGCGACCTCTACTGGGTGGGCGCCAACGACCACCGCCTTGCTCTGTTTGAAAACTGCTTCCCCATTCCCCGCGGCGTCAGCTACAACGCCTACTGTCTGCTGGACGAGAAAACGGTGCTGTTCGACACCGTGGACTGGTCCGCCTGCCGCCAGCTGCTGGAGAACCTGAACCACGTCCTGAACGGGCGGGAGCTGGACTATCTGCTCATCAACCACCTGGAGCCGGATCACGCCGCCTGCATCGAGGAGATTTTGCTGCGGCACCCCAAGGTGAAGGTCATCTCCAACGAAAAGGCGTTCATGCTCATGCGGCAGTTCGGCTTCCACGTGGACGACCATGAGTGCATCGAGGTGAAGGAGGGGGACACCTTCTCCTTCGGCAAGCACACCGTCACCTTTGTGGGTGCGCCCATGGTGCATTGGCCGGAGGCCATGGTGACCTTCGACCTCACTGACGGCGTGCTGTTCTCCGCCGACGCCTTCGGCACCTTCGGCGCGCTGGACGGCAAGCTGTTTGCCGACGAGGTGGACTTTGAGCGGGACTGGCTGGACGATGCCCGCCGCTATCTCACCAACATTGTGGGCAAGTACGGCCCCCACATCCAGCTCCTGCTGAAAAAGGCCGGTGGGATCCTGAATCAGATCAAGTATATCTGCCCCCTCCACGGCCCGGTGTGGCGGGAGAATCTGGGCTGGTTCATTGAGAAGTACGACACATGGAGCCGGTACGCGCCGGAGGAAAAGGGCGTGCTGATCGTCTACGCCTCTATGTACGGCAACACGGAGAACGCGGCGCAGGCACTTGCGGCAAGGCTCTGCGACAAGGGAATGAGCCGTGTGGCACTGTACGATGTGTCCTCCACCCACGTGTCCCAGCTGATCTCCGAGGCGTTCAAGTACAGCCACATCGTGCTGGCCTCGGTGACCTACAATCTGGGCATCTACCCCGCCATGCACGACTTCCTTATGGATATGAAGGCACTGAACCTGCAAAACCGCACCTTCGCCCTCATCGAAAACGGCTCGTGGGCGGTGAAGTCCGGCGACCTCATGCAAAAATTCGTCAACGACGAGCTGAAGAACATGACGGTGCTCAACGAGCGGCTCAGTCTCGCCTCCTCGCTGGGGGAGGACAAGGCCGTTGAGCTGGAAGCGCTGGCGGACGCGATTTTGGAGTCCGTGCAGTGACCGGCGCGGGAGCAGGAGAAAACAATAGGCAGCCGGAAGGCTCTGCCGCCTCCTTGCGGGGAGACAGCATTCCGTGAGATAGGGCGGACAAGCACGAGCCTGCGCTTGTCCGCCCTTTTTCCAAAAGAGGCACAGCGAGTCAGAACGTAACAAAACGAGTTTCGGAAAGGAGATGCTACCATGAATTACAGTGCTATGATCCAAAACCGCAAGTCCGTTCGCGCCTTTCGCGGAAAGGAGGTGCCGAACGAGGCACTCGCCCAGCTTCGCACCTACTATGAAAAGACCTGCCCCCGCCTTGTTCCGGAGATCGCCACGGAGCTGATCGTGCTGGACAAGGACGCGCAGCCGGCGCTGGAAAGCTCCGCGGGCTACCAGCAGTTCCTCATCGGTGCGCCGCACTATCTGCTCCTTATGTCCGCCCGGCACATCCACGCGGGCGTCAACGCCGGGTACATGATGGAGGATCTTGTCCTCAAGCTGACGGAGCTGGACATCGACACCTGCTGGCTGACCTTTACCGACAGCGACAAGATCAAAAAGGCTCTGTCCCTCACCACCCCGCTGGAGGTGGCGGCCATCGTGGCCTTCGGCTACGGAGAAAAGACGGCGAAAAAGCTGCGGATGAACATTCAGAGCATGTCGCAGATCGATGTGCAGGCCGAGCAGCAGTACTACGCGCCGAAAAAGAGCGTGCATGAGCTGGTCCACATGGAAAGCTGGAGCAACAAGTCCGGCCTTGATGAAATGATGGACTTCTATGACGATATGCTCTGGCAGGCCTTCTACGCCGCCTCCCTGTCCCCCAGCTACCTCAACCGCCAGCCCTACGGCTTCCTTGTCCGTGGTCACAGCATCTATCTGGTGCAGCAGGAGGACGCCTACACCGACAACCTCGACGCCGCGCTGGATCTGGGCATCGTGCTGCTCCACTTCTCCGCCGTCGCCTCCCAGTGGGCGGGAAGGGTGCGCTGGGAGCTTTCCCCGGATGCACCGGACGGCCTGCCTGCAGGGCATCGCGCGGCGGCCGTGTGCCGGGTGTAGCGGCGCTGCTTTCAGCCCCTATTGGGAGCATTTGCTTCAGATAGAAAAACCGGCCAATGCCGGTTCAAAACAGAAAATCAGGAGGTGTTTTTCCGATGGCCATCCGAACGGTAACGGATGCGATCCGCTATGTAGGGGCGGACGACAACACATTGACACTCTTTGAAAACCAGTACCCCGTCCAGCCTATGGGGGTGAGCTACAACTCCTATATCATTTTGGATGAGAAGATCGCTGTGATGGACAGCGTGGACGCACGGGCGGCGGAGGAATGGCTTTCCAATGTGGCGCAGGTGCTGGAGGGGCGCAGCCCCGACTATCTTGTGGTCACACACATGGAGCCGGATCATTCCGGCAGCCTCATGCATCTGGCGCAAAGGTACCCGGAGATGAAGCTCGTGGGAAATGCGAAAACATTTACCCTGATCAAGCAGTTTTTCGGCACAGGCGCGCTGACGGAGGACCGTATGCTGGAGGTTGGCGAAGGAGATACGCTTTCCTTGGGTACGCACCGGCTGCGCTTTTTGCTGGCGCCGATGGTACACTGGCCGGAGGTAATGACAGCGTATGAGGAAACAGAAAAGATCCTGTTTTCGGCGGATGCCTTTGGCCGCTTCGGTGCGCTGGAGCGTACGGCCCGCGCCCCGTGGGCACCACAGGCGCGGCGGTATTATTACAATATCGTCGGCAAATACGGCGCGCAGGTGCAGGCTCTGCTGAAAAAGGTCTCCGCGCTGGAGGTCAAAACGATCTGCCCGCTCCATGGCCCGATGCTCACAGAGGGATTGGAGGAGTATCTGCGGCTTTATGACCTGTGGTCACAGTGGAAGCCGGAGGAACCGAAGAGCATACTGATCGCGCATGCGTCCATCCACGGAAACACCGCCCATGCGTCGGAGATCCTCAAGGGCAAGCTGGAGGGAAAAGGCGTGCGAGTTACCTTGTGCGATTTGACGGTGACAGACCTCTCCTATGCCGTGACCAGCGCATTCTACTGCGGGAAGCTGGTATTGGCGTGCTCCACCTATGACGGAGGGCTGTTTCCGCCCATGAGGGCGTTTTTGGAGCATTTACAGGCCAAGGGCTTCCGGAGCCGTCGGGTCGGCTTGATGGAAAACGGCTCCTGGGCACCCGCTGCTGCGCGGCTGATGCGCGCTGATCTGGAAAAGATGAAGGATCTCCGACTGTGCGAAACGGAGGTATCGCTGCGCGGCGCACTGAACCAAACCAGTGAGGCGCAGATGGACGCGCTGGTGGCTGAGCTCTGCGTGGAGTAGGCGGAGGGAATGGATAAAAGCGCAGCCGCAGGTGTTCTCTGCGGCTGCGCTTCCTTGCAATTTACAGCGCTGCCTTTTTCCATTTCCTGATCTTCGTCCGAAACGTTCCGAAGGGCGCGGCGGTATTGACATGGATGAATTTGTACACCTTCCACACCGCTGTTTTGGTGGCGTCATCCGCCCACCTTCTCATGTGCGGCTGGAACAGCTCCTCCTCGCTCATGGAATCGATCATGGTCTGGATAGCGGCGATATTTTCATTTAATTTGCCCCTCAATTCCGCCAAGGACAGATGGGCATAGGTGTCCGTGAACCATTGGTACAGGCCGCCCAGTTGGTTCCACTTGAATTGTTCCGACGGTGTTTTCACGTCCATTCCACGCTTCTCGTCAGCCTCCCATTTCAAGAGCAGTGTCGTCCACCCCAGCTGATACGCAAGATTCTCTGCCGGCGTTCTGTCCACCTCGGGAACTCTTTTATCCTTCAGGGCTTCCGGGATCGTATCAAACTCGGAAATGTACTTTTCAAAGCTCTGACGGATCTCGTTTTTGAGCGCCTCTTTATCCTTATATGTTCTCAAAACAGCCCCCTTATCGGTTCTCTGCCAGATATTCCTCCGCGTAGTGGACAGCCACCGCGCCGTCCGATACGGCGGTGACCACCTGCCGCAGCGCCTTGGTGCGCACGTCGCCCACGGCGAACACGCCGGGGAGGCTGGTTCGGGTGGATTCGTCCGCGATGATGTAGCCGGAGCTGTCCAGCGCCAGCTCCTCCCGGAACAGCTCCGTCGCCGGGGCGCGTCCCACGCTGATGAACACACCGTCACAGGCAAGCTCCCGCTCCGCGCCGGTGTTGACATCTTGCAGGCGAAGCCCCGTCAGGCGGCTTTCGTGCAGCAGCGCGGAAACGGTGCTGTTCCAACAGAACTCCACGTTGGGTGCGTTCATTAGCGGCTCATGATAGACCTTCGTAGCCCGCAGGCTGTCCCGGCGGTGGATGAGATAGACCTTTTGGGCGATGCGGGACAGGGTCAGGGCGTCCGCTGCGGCGGAATTGCCGCCGCCCACCACCGCCACGGTCTTGCCCCGATAGGGCGCGCCGTCGCAGGCGGCGCAGTAGTGAACGCCCTTGCCGACGAGGGCCTCCTCGCCGGGAATGCCCAAGGGGCGGGGCGTCGCACCGGTGGCGATGACCACCGTGCGGCCCTGAAAGACACCCTCGCTGGTGTCCAACGTCTTGATTCTCCCGGAAAGTCTTACCTTGTAGACCTCTGCCAGCTCCGTCACCGCACCGAAGCGCTCGGCGCTCTGCTGCATTTTTTCGCCCAGCGTAAAGCCGTCGATGCCGCTTTCAAAGCCGGGATAGTTGTCGATCAGCTCTGTCAGCGCCATCTGCCCGCCGGCGGAGAGCTTTTCCAGCACCAACGTGGAAAGCCCGGCACGGGCGGCGTACAGGGCGGCGGTGTATCCGGCAGGGCCGCCGCCGATGACGATCATATCATAGATTTTTTCCATGGCTGTCTCCTTACTGAGAAAGCGCTTCTTTGATAAATGCTTCGATGGCCGCCTTGGAGCCGGGGGCGACGACGGAGCCGAGCACCTCACCGTTCTTGAAAAGCAGCAGCGTGGGGATAGTGTCGATGCCGAAGTGCTCAATGAGCTGCGGCTCCTCGTCGTAGTTGATCTTCCCGGCGATGAGGGTGTCGGCGTACTGCTCGCCTACCTTGTCAAAGGCCGGAGCGATGCGGCGGCAGTAGGGGCACCACTGTGCCCAGAAGTCCACCAGCACAGGCTTGTCCGCGCGGAGAACGTCGTTTTCAAAACTGTTGGTCGTAATGGTAAGCATCATAAAATCCTCCTATTTCTGTGTAAAAAGCTGTGTTTCAATATCTGTAATCGTAATGTGCGAGAGATAGGCGGCGCATTCCTCGTTCATGTTCCGGTAGAGCGCGTCCATCACGCCCGCCATGCCGGAGCAGATGGCGCAGTCCCGGTCGATGTCGCCGCTGTGCCACGCGCAGTCCACAAAGCGGGCGTTCACCGCCTCCGCCACCTGCCGCAGAGTCAGCGTCGCCGGGTCTGCCGTCAGGCGGTAGCCGCCGTCCAAGCCCTCCCGGGTCTCCACCATTCCCGCCTTTTTCAGCCCCGCCATGACGCGGCGAACGCGGGTGGGGTTGGTGCAGATGTTCTCCGCCAGCGTCTCGCTGCTGAGGGAGCGCCCGCTGTGGCTCAGGCAGACCAGCGCGTGGACTGCCAGATTAAAGGAACTGTCCACAATTATCCCTCCTTCACAAGCTCGTAGGGCCAGTCGATGACGCCTCCAAAGTCGTAGAAGCTCTGATACCCCAGCGCCAGCAGCTTTTGTGCGGCATCCTTGCTGCGGCGGCCGCTGCGGCAGTAGACCAGCAGCGTGGCTTCCTTGTCGGGCAGCGCCTCGGGCATTTCGCTCCCGATGCTCTCATTGGGGACAAGGACGGCATTTTCAATATGCCCGCTTTCGTATTCCTCCCGGGTGCGGACGTCCACCACCACGACCTCCTGCGAGGCCATCATCTCATGGGCTTCCTCGGCGCTGATCTTATGATACGCCGCCTTGCCGGGCATATCCTCCGCCGTGTCCGCCTTTGTTTTAGGCAGCGTGCAGCCGCTCAGCAGCGCAAGCGAGGCGGTAAGTGCCGCAAAAAGTAATATCTGACGCATAAATACACCTCAAAAGCAACTGTGTTTACCTCTGATACAGTTTATACTGTAACTATAACAGATACAGTTTGATCTGTCAAGTTTTTTTGGCCATTTTTTCAACGTAAGCCCTCCGTAGCTGTTGACAACAGGGTAAATATATGTATAATGCAAAGCAAGAATAGGAATAGTTCTTGTTCTTGGAGGGGGCAATATGCCGAAATACGCAGAGGAGATATTGGCCGCCGTCACGGAGCTTCAGCGGCATCCCACGGCGGAGCAGGTGTTCCTGGAGATGAAACGGGAGCACTCCAGCATCGCCCTGGGTACGGTACATCTGCCCCGCTTGCCGGGAGCAGAAAAAAGACAATATTATGGAGGAAAAGCATCATGAACGCTAATGTATCGAAGCTGCTCAACGAGCAGATCAACAAGGAGTTCTACTCCGCCTATCTGTACCTGGACTTTGCCAACTACTACGCCGCCGTCGGACTGGACGGCTTTGAGAACTGGTACCGGGTACAGGCGCAGGAGGAACGGGATCACGCCATGCTGTTCTATCAGTATTTGCAGAATAACGGCGAGGGCGTCACCTTTGAGGCTGTCGCAAAGCCGGAGTGGGAGCGGGGCGACCACATGACCCCGCTGAAAAAGGCACTGGCGCATGAGAAGCTGGTCACTGCCAGCATCGACACCATCTACGCCGCCGCATACGAGGCAAAGGACTTCCGCGCCATGCAGATGCTGGACTGGTTCATCAAGGAGCAGGGCGAGGAGGAGAAGAACGCCGCCGACCTTATCACCAAGATGGAGCTGTTCGGCGGAGACAGCAAGGGGCTGTATATGCTCAACAGCGAGCTGAAGGCACGGGTCTACACCGCGCCCTCGCTGGTGCTGTAAGCCGAGCGCGGCTGCGAGCCTTCGCATCAGACAAAAGGCAGACTGCATACAGGTGGCCTGCCTTTTCTTCTGGCAGGCGGTTAGAGCGGGCTAACCAATTATGAGACAGAAAGGACTTCGGAGCTTGAACAAGGAAAAGGAGATCGAAACCGTTACCCTCATGGTGCGCCGGTATTGCCGGGGCGTGCATGGGACAAGGGGCGGGGCGCTTTGCCCGGCGTGTGCCGCCCTGCTGGAATACGCCAGGTAGCGGCGGGACAGATGCCCACACGGGGAAATCTAGCGGCACTTTGAATCCTTTCTGAGAGGCACAAGGCGGCAAAGAAACAAAGAAGAGATAAGGGCAACGGCTATGAAAGAAATAAAGAATTTCTGGGACAAAAATGCCGGTCGGTATGACCGCTTTATGCGAAAGGACCGGGCAGCATATGACGAGATGTATGAACTGATCCGACCGGAGGTGAAAGCCAAGACGGTGCTGGAGCTTGCCACCGGCACGGGGCTGATCGCAAAACACATCGTAAACGCGGCGGCGCACATTGAGGCGACGGACGCCTCTGCGGAGATGATCGCTGAGGCAAAGCGAGATAACCGCTCTGCCAAGCTGCACTTCTCCGTGCAGGATATGTTCCGCCTACCCTATGCGGACAAATCCTTCGATGTGGTGATCGTGTCCAACGCACTGCATATCGTGCCGCAGCCGGAAAAAGCCCTGCAAGAAATCAAGCGGGTGCTGAAAGAGGACGGCGTGCTCATCGCGCCGACCTTCACCCACGCGGGGAACTCGTTTACCGGCAAGGTCAGGGCATTTTTCATGAAGCTGGCAGGCTTCCCTCTCCACAGCAGGTGGACGAGCGAGGAATATCTGCGCTTCCTAAGGCAGAACGGTTGGTCAGTGCGGAAAAGCGTTGTTCTGAAAGCCTCATTCCCATTGACCTATGCAGAATGTGTGAAAACGGAGGTGTGATATGTCATTCTTTGAAAATACCCGCAAGCCCGTAGGCCTCGGCGGGAAAATCATGGTCGCCATGATGAATGTCGGACACAGCGTCGTGGCCCGCTGGGGACTACAATTTCTGAATGCCGCGCCGGACGCCAAGGTGCTGGACTGCGGCTGCGGCGGCGGTGCGAACATCAAGAGACTTCTGAAAAAATGCCCACAGGGCATTGTCAAGGGCATCGACTATTCGCCCGTCAGCGTGGAGAAGTCGAAAAAGGTCAACGAGGCCGCCATCGCGGAGGGTCGCTGCACCGTTCTGCAAGGCAGCGTGGCGGATATGGTGTTTGCTGATAACTGGTTCGACGCGGTGACGGCCTTTGAGACCGTCTATTTCTGGCCTGACCTGCCGCGGTGCTTCCGGGAGGTTTACCGGGTGCTGAAGCCCAGCGGAACATTTCTCATCTGCAACGAGAGCGATGGTGATACGGACAAGGACGAGAAGTGGACGGAGCTCATCGGCGGCATGACCATCTACAAGGACGTTGAGTTAAAGGCGTATCTGGAGCAGGCGGGTTTTCACGATGTGCAGATACACAAAAAGAAAAGCTGGCTCTGCATCACGGCGCGGAAATGAGGGAGAAGCAGACAGGTGAAGGACAAGAAGCTCCTATTTGATCGCAGCTGCCATGTGCTGTATTCCAAGCCCTGCAAGAAGGAGATACGGGCGAAAATCGCCCTGCACTATCCGGAAGCGGAGCGGGAGACAGTATGGGAAAAGGTGCAGCGGCAGTACGCGGTCTATCTCTCCGACTGGCGCACCGACTTGGGCGGCAAAAAGAACTTCCACAACGGCGTAGGCGGCACCTACGACTGCATCGCCATCATGAGCTATTACACAGTCTGCAAAGCCGTCACATCCTTCCGCGAGATCGAGGAGATGGAGGAAAACCTGATCCTGCCGATCTTCCGCAGGCTGCGGTTCGTGGACTGCAACAAGCCGTTCTGGAGGAAGCTGATGTACAAGGCGTTTGTTCGTGCGAAAAGCGGCTGCGATAAATGGCACGATTACGAGATGTCGGTTGCGCCTTATGAAACCGGCAAGCCCATCTATTATGAGTTTATATCGTGTCCGGCAGCGGAATTTGCCATCCGGCACGGCCTTACAGACATCATGCCCGCCCTGTGCAATGTGGACTACGCATCCATGGAGCTGCTCCACGCAAGGCTGGTGCGGACGACCACCTGCGTGGACGGCTGCCGATGCGATTATACCATCTGCGGCGATAAAGACCCGTACTTAAAGGCACATCCCGAATACCGGGACGAGGCGGGCTTCAGGAGAAACAAATAAAAACGCAATGCAAAGGCGGTGAGATAAATGGAAGCCTTTCTTGGAATCATGATCCCTTTCTTGGGCACAACACTGGGCGCGGCCTGCGTGTTCTTTATGAAAAGATCCCTTGGCGATCTGGTGCAGCGCGCCCTTGCGGGCTTTGCCGCCGGGGTGATGGTGGCGGCGTCGATATGGAGCCTGCTGATTCCCGCTATTGAGCAGTCGGAGGGCATGGGCAAGCTATCCTTCCTCCCAGCCTTTATCGGCTTCTGGGTCGGCGTGTTGTTTTTGCTCCTGCTCGACCATCTGATTCCCCACCTTCATGTGGGAAGTGATCAGGCGGAGGGCCCGAAAAGCAGGCTGGGCCGCAGCACCATGATGGTGTTGGCAGTGACCCTGCATAACATTCCGGAGGGCATGGCGGTTGGTGTGATGTACGCGGGCTTTCTTGCGGGGAACGCGCAGATCACGGCGGCAAGCGCGCTTGTCCTGTCCCTCGGCATTGCCATTCAGAATTTCCCCGAGGGAGCCATCATCTCCATGCCGCTCCGAGCAGAGGGCGAGAGCAAGGGCAGAGCGTTTCTCGGCGGTGTGCTTTCCGGCGTTGTCGAGCCTATCGGCGCGGTGCTGACGCTCCTTGCGGCGCAGCTTGTGATCCCGGCGCTGCCGTATCTGCTGAGCTTCGCGGCGGGCGCCATGCTCTATGTGGTGGTGGAGGAGCTGATCCCGGAAATGTCACAGGGAAAGCACTCCAACATCGGCACGGTTTTCTTTGCCGTGGGATTTAGCGTCATGATGACGCTGGATGTGGCGCTGGGATAGGCGCGGAGGTGCCGCTGCTTTTGCGACAGCTATGATATCACCTATGACGGTCTGCACCCGAAGCTCGTCTGGCATCGAACGAAAACGCTGAGACGCGGCGATGACCGCTGGGATTTTTGCATGAAGACCGTTAGAAAAGAAAGGAGTCCAAGAATGAAGCCTGACTACAAAAACTGGATTCCCAAGGGAATGATGTTTTCGCTCATTGCGGGAACAGCACTATCGCTTGCGCTGCTGCTCGTTTTCGTCGTATTCGGCATCGGTGTGAGCGGAAAGCTGCGCATCGTGCTGGGTGTGGTATTCGGAGTCGCCTTTGTCGTCTGTGCAAAGTACACCGAGTGGTGCGTGTATGCCTATCGGAGCTTTTCCTATGACGGTGAGCGCAAGCTCTCAAAGCAGATCATTGACGGCACGGCGAAGCATATCACACTCCCGGAGGGCGGCGTGGGACTGGACATCGGCTGCGGCAGCGGCGCGCTGACTATTGCCTGCGCAAAGCGCAATCCCCAGGGAAAAATGATCGGTATCGATCGCTGGGGTAAGGAATACGCCTCCTTCAGCCTGTCGCTGTGCGAAAAAAACGCTGCTGCGGAGGGCGTGAAAAACGCTTCGTTCCAACGTGGGAACGCCGTGAAGCTGGATTTCCCCGACGAGAGCTTCGACGCGGTGACCAGCAACTATGTCTATCACAATATCACAGGGGCAGACAAGCAGGCACTTCTGCTGGAAACACTGCGGGTTCTGAAAAAGGGCGGAACGTATGCCATCCATGACCTGATGTCGCCCGGTAGATACGGCGATATGCAGGCGTTTGTCCAAAAGCTCAGGGATATGGGCTATGAGTGCGTGGAGCTGATCGACACGACCGACGGCAGCTTCATGACACCGAAGGAAGCCAAACGCCTGATGCTTCGCGGCTCAACATTGCTGGTGGGAAGGAAGTAATCGGCGATGACATCGGCTATGCCGGTCTGCATCCGAGGCTTACTTGGCAGAGAACCATGACGCCCGTTCACGGCGGCAGTCGGTGATCTTTGAAGAGCCGCCTTCGGGCGGCTTCTCAAGGACTATGTGGTTAGAGTATGCTAACCAATAAACATTCAAAGGAGGCGAGAGCGAATGTCTGAAGAAATACTGATCCGTCAAGGTGCGCCGACACTGGCGGGAATCAAGACGGGGAGATTGTTTCCCTTCCCCTGCGAGGATCACGAGGCACTGATGACGGATATCCGGCGGCTGAACCGGCGGCTGTCGCCCAAGGGGCTTTGCCTGCTGCCGCTCCGCTTTTTAGCGGGGCAGGCACTCATTTACCTCTATCGCCCCGCCGGGCTGCGGCGGGATCTGCGGGACGCGCAGGCATCCAAGCTGCTGCGGCAGGCGGGTTATGGAGATGAGAGCTGTGCGCGCTGTGTGGCGCGGCTTGCCTGCCGCTTCCGTGAGGGCAAAGAGTTCCCCCATGAGGTGGGGTTGTTTCTCAGCTATCCACCGGAGGATGTAAAGGGCTTCATCGACCACCGCGCCAGCGGCTTCAAATGCGCTGGGCTCTGGAAGGTCTACGGGGACGAGGAAAAAGCACGCTCGCTATTCTGGAAATACAGAAAATGCACGGAGATCTACTGCACACTTTGGCAAAGCGGCTTGAAGCTGGAGCAGCTTGCCGTTGCAGTTTGATCATATAAAATCATCAAAAGAAAGGAATTTACGAAAATCAAAACTGCTGTTGTTTATTGGAGCGGTACGGGCAATAGGGAGGCGATGGCGTAGGCTGTTGCCGAGGGCATGACCGCCGCGGGCGCGGAGGCTGTGCTGCTCACACCCGATCAGGTACAGCCCGGCGATCTGAACACCTATGGTGCCATCGCCTTCGGCTGCCCTGCCATGGGCAGCGAGGTATTGGAGGAAATGGAGTTCCAACCCATGTTCGATGCGTGCAAGCGCAGCCTCGGCGGGAAGCGTGTGGCACTGTTCGGCTCCTACGGCTGGGGCGACGGCGAGTGGATGCGCAATTGGGAGAGCGACTGCGACAGCGCAGGGGTGAACCTCGTTTGCGAGAGTGTGATCTGCACGGAGACGCCCGACGACGCGGCACTTGAAGCCTGCCGCGCCTTGGGCAAGGCGTTGGTGGAGTGAGAAATGATGCCTGCCGCTGACGGTAACTTCAGCGGCAGCTTGCGCGGTTTGCATTTGCCAAACAGCCTATCCGAAAAGGCAGGGACACCTCTTGCGGTGTTCCTGCCTTGCGCTGTATGGCGAGTATTGAAAAAGAATATGCTCAAGCATCCAAGACAGGTGAACAGAGAGGCACTGTGTTGAGTAGCCGTAAAGCGGAATAAGAAAACATGTTTGAATCGGCTGGTCCTTTTGCTGAAAGCACTGAGGCCTTCCCTCTCGGCACACGGATGACATTGGGCAAACGGAAAATTCGCAGGAAAAGCAGGGATGCCTGGTGTTCTACATTGAAATCCCTGTGTGGTTATGATATAATATTATTTATAGGCACTGTGCCGTCGGATTTGAGGCAAACTGCGTACAGGCAGCCTGCCTTTTCTTTCATCCGTCGGTTAGAGCAGGCTAACCTGTGCGCAGAACTGGAAAGGTGGAATGGACCAATTTGCATAAAAGTGTCTAATCATGTGTCGGAGGAGGTGGCCTGGTATGCAAGAAGCACAATATGATTTTCTTCATGGGCAAACGGATCGCAGCGACTTTTTCTCCCCCGCAATGCAGCAGCTTTGCGGTATTATGAAAGACAATCAGGTTGCTTTGCCAAGCGATATTGGAGAAGGATATTTCCGCTATATTTCACCGTGCCCCAATATCGAGATGTATATCTGCGATGTAATGTTTTACAGGGACACAGTGTTGCGTGAGCAAGTGTATAAGGATTCTTTTTCCGTCATTTTCTCTCTTTCCGACGCATTGGAGTGGAAGTCTTCGGGCAGAAACCAAAAAACGTTGTTGGAAAAGGGAGATTGCTGCGTATACGGCAGCGGTCTGTTTGATGCGGAAAATATCTATGAGGCAGGACAGAGATATATAGGCGTCGGGCTGAACCTGCATCCCTGTCGGTTTCGGTCTGTGATGGATGGTTTGCAGAAGAAAAAGGCTTGCACCGCCTTTAGCGGGGGTAAAACTCCACCAAAACATAGAATCACCGCTACCATAGAAGCCACAATACGCCAGATATTGCAGTGTAACTACAATGACTGTGCAAAGTCATTGTATCAAGAAGGAAAGATACTGGAACTTGTTGCAGCCTTTGCGAACGAGATGATGGATCAGAATTCTGTTGCTGTGAAGGGGTCGTTGAGCTGGGCGGATAGCGAGGTGTTACTTCGGGTCAGGCGACAGATAGATGAGGGATTTCTGGAACCCGTGACCATCGCAGAGCTCTCCAAACAGCACTTTATGTGTGAATCCAAACTCCGTGAGATATTTCGAAAGCACTATGGAATCACCATATATCAATATATGTTAAATCGCCGCATGGAGCATGCCTGCGAACTGTTGTCCGCGCCCGATGCTCAGGTGAAAGACATAGCGGGGTTGGTGGGGTACAGCAACATCAGCCATTTCAGCGACGCCTTCCGAAAAAAGTTTGGATGCACTCCGAGCGAATATAAGCGGAGCTTACCATTCTGAAACATAAGAGCAAAGACACAGGTGTATTCTCTTGTGGTTGCTTGGATGGAAATTACAAAGATTGCATCTTCCCTTGAAAAACCAGAATAGTAGGCAGCACATTTCGAGGAAGATCTTGCCCAGTGGAAACTATATCATTTGAAATGTGAGTTGCTCAGCAGCGGCATACACATCGATGTTAGTGCTGGGCAGAATTAGCCATTCGCGCGGAGCTGCAAAACGAGCCTTTGCACAAGTAAAACTTTGACTGCTGAAAAAGCAGAGCGGCGGGACAGATAGAGTCTGTCCCGCCGCTCGTGTTTTATGGGCATATTAGCTTGATGAATCGGAAGTTACAGCGCCGCCTTTTTCCATTTTCTGATCTTAGTTCTAAAAGTTCTGAAAGGAGCAACAGTATTAACGTGAATGAACTTGTAAACTTCCCATACAGCTGCTTTTGTAGCATCATCAGCCCATTTTCTCATATGCGGCTTAAATAATTCATCCGCACTGAGCGAATCAATCATTGCGCAGATAGACTTGACGTTTTCGTTCAGTTCGGCTTTCAACTCTTGAAGAGACAGATGAGCGTAGGTATCCGTGAACCATTGATACAGCTCGCCAAGTTGATTCCATTTGAATTCGTCTGACGGCGTCTTTACTTGAAGTCCCCTTCTTTCATCTTCCTCCCATTTAAGAACCAATGTTGTCCAACCCACCTGATAGGCAAGGTTTTCTGCCGGGGTTCGGTCAACCTCATCAACCCTTTTATCTTTTAAGGCTTCTGGTATGCTGTCAAACTCCGAAATATATTTCTCAAATGTTTTATTGATTTCAGTTTTGAGTTCTTCTTTACTTTTGTATACTCGCAAAAAAACACCTCCATAAATTCCAGCTTGTCCATTGAGCGACCATTCTGATTATAGCATAGCTTTATGAACTATTCTCTTATTGCACCGTGTGCCATGGCGTTTTAGGGGAGAGATATGGCGTTTCCGGGGGGATTTTCCCTTTCGCTGTCTGTATAATAGCAGGTGGTTAGAAAAGGTTAACCCCACACGGTTAAGAGACTCAGCAGTTCTGTTATTTCGATATGCACGCCCGTTGGTTAGCTTACTCTAACTAAAGATTTATTACTCAGGAGGTCGTCAGAATGAAAAAATCCGCAATGCTTATGTTGTGCCTTGTGCTTGCGCTTGCTCTTACAGCCTGTGCTGGAACGGATACCACGCCGCAGGGATCGGTCTCGGATACCGTCACGGTAACGGATATGAAGGGCGAGGTTGCCATCCCGGCAAATCCACAGCGCATCGTTGATGTAGCTGGCTTGACAGAGGAACTTCTTATTCTGGATATGAAGGTTATCGCCTCGGCTAATACCAGCATGTTCGATGGGGTGTCCGTCCCCAAACATCTGACAACGCTTTTTGCCGAAAGAGGTATTGAGGTTGTCGGCAATTACTCCGGGTCTTCTTCTACCGGAGACCTGAACCTCGAAAAGATCGCGGAGTTAAAGCCTGATCTGATCATTATGAATATTCGCCATGAGAAGGTTTATGAACAACTCGCGGCTATTGCTCCCACGGTCATGATCGACGATGACATAAGCTATGTTAACTGGCGTGGAAGATTTCAGCAACTGGGACAGTGGTTTGATAAAGAAGCAGCCGTAGAAAAATGGCTTGCCGACTACGACGCCAAAGCTGCGGAGCTTGCGGCGAGAATCAGGGATATGATTGGGGACGAAACCTTTGCTGTATTGGAGGCCAATTCCGTTCATTTTGGTTCCTATTACATCTATCGCAGCGGCGGGCCGGGTGAGCTTGTTTACGATGAGCTGAAACTCACACCATCAGCCGGTGTACCGGAGAATGTCTGGGGTGAAGTGGTCGATGCGGAATACTTTTCCCTGATCGATGCAGATCACATCTTCTTCTTTAGCGACGACGGCAAAGCTGGAGACACGGGGAACCTTGCCGTGTGGAAGAATATGAAAGCTGTCAAAGCCGGCAACGTTTACTTTGGTATCAATGAGGATCAGTATAATATGGCTTTTACGGCGATGGGAAAGGAACTCTATTTGGAAAAACTCGCAAACGCGATTCTGAACCATGGGAACATTGAGTAAGGGAACAGGTGCGGTTGCGGGAATATCGCAGAGACAAGGGCGATACAAACGCTCCGCGCCGGCTTTTCTGATTATTCTTGCCGCATTGGTGCTGCTGCTTGGGTTCTCAATGATTCTCTCCGTCTGCACCGGCATTGCCGGCGGTAGCTTTAAGGTCTTTGCGGAAACGGTTCTGTGCCCCGCCAAGGCTTCCGGCGTTGGAATGATTATGTTGGAAATGCGTATGCCCAGGGCGCTGGCTGCCGGGCTGACAGGAATGGCCTTCGCTCTCTCCGGCGCTGTGATGCAGGGAATTACCAGAACCCCCCTGTCAGACGCCGGTCTTCTTGGGATCAATGCGGGAGCCGGTTTTTTTGTTGTACTGTCCGCAATTCTGTTTCCCGCCGCACCAGACACCGTGAAAACATGCGCCGCCTTTGCCGGAGCCGCTCTTGCGGTATTCATGGTCTATGGTTTCGGCGCCGGCAAACATAGATCCGAATCTTTCCGGTTCATTCTGGCAGGCGCTGCTGTATCAGCCCTGCTTACCGCGTTGAGTCAGGCGGTTTCTCTGGCGTTTGGGATCGTGAAATCCCTTTCTTTCTGGAGCGCGGGCAGCTTGTCCGGTGTGACATGGCAAAGCTTGAAAATGCTATCCCCGGTGATCCTCTCAGCCGGTGCGCTTGGTTTGCTTTTATCGAGTCGGCTATCAGCTCTGGCACTGGGAGAAGATAGCGCCGCCAGCTTGGGCGTAAATGTCCGCACGGTCAGGCTTTTCGGTATGCTTGTGGTGTTGCTGCTTGCGGGAGCCAGTGTATCTCTTGTGGGAGGCATCGCATTTATCGGTCTTATCGTGCCGCATATATCCCGACTTCTTGTGGGCGGTGATTACCGCAGGCTGGTTCCCGTGTCTGCGCTCATGGGCGGCGTTGTGCTGGTGCTGTCGGATATTGCGGCGCGCATGATAAACGCCCCTTTTGATACGCCTGTCGGCGCACTGGTGTCCATCCTCGGCGTGCCCGTCTTTTTTGCGCTTACTTTCAGGAAGGAGGGCATGGTCTTATGAAAAAGAAAACCAGGCGGCTCCTTATCCTCAACGGCCTTCTTATCCTGATTGTAGCTGCGGCTATCTTATCCGTTAACAGTGGTTACGCAAGAATTCCCTTCTCGGCTGCGGTTCGCAGCATATTACAACCACATACGGATGGAGCCTCCGTAGTCGTAGCGCAGTTTCGCGTTCCGAGAATCGTCCTCGCCGTTCTATGTGGGATAGGTCTGGCGCTTGCCGGATGCGTCATGCAGACTGTCACGGGGAATCCGCTGGCCGATCCGGGGATATTGGGCATAAACGCAGGGGCGGGATTTGCCGTTATGCTGTTCCTGACATTTTTCCCTGCGCTGCATATACGTACCATGGCATACCAGCCGATATTTGCCATAGCGGGCGGGCTTTGCACAACGGGACTGCTGTATCTTTTTGCAAAGAGGAACGGAAAACTCCTCCCAATATATTTTCTGTTGGGCGGCATCGGTCTTGCGTCCCTATTTTCTTCTTTTATGCTGATCATGGCCGCGAACATGGACAACAGCAGCTATCAGCTCGTGGCAAGATGGCTTGCAGGAAATATTTGGGGAACGAGCTGGCATCAGGTTCTTGCCCTGTTGCCCTATATGCTTATACTGGTTCCTTTTCTTCTTACAAAGTCGAACATACTGGATATTCTCATTTTAGGAGAGAATACGGCCATTTCTCTGGGGATAGCCGTAGAGAGGGAGATAAGACTGCTCCTGATTGCATCGGTGGCTCTTACCTCTGCCTGCGTTGCCGTCAGCGGAGGGATCGGTTTTGTGGGACTGGTAGCGCCGCATATGGCACGAAGGCTGATCGGAGGCAGACACCACGCCCTCATGTTTGCCTCCATGCTGCTGGGGGCGCTGCTGTTGCTTTTGGCAGACACGCTGGGACGGTCTGCCTTTCAGCCGAGGGAGATCCCGGTTGGTATCGTGATCTCCGTGCTTTCGGCTCCGTATTTTCTGTTCCTGCTCCGCAGGTATTTTTAAGGGAGGATGTCTATGCTTTCACGTATGCAGGCAAAGGGCTTGTCTGCCGGATATAACGGGGAGGCCGTCTTCAGGGGGCTTGACTTGGAAATCCCGGAAGGCAGCATAACCACCTTGATAGGCTCCAACGGTTCTGGAAAATCCACCATACTGAAGACACTGTGCCGGATCATTTCCCCGGATTCCGGCGCAGTATACCTTGATGGCGAAGCGATCCACGAAATGCCGACAAAGCGTGTTGCCCAGAGGCTTGCGCTGCTGCCGCAGGGAGCGCAAGCCCCTGCCGGCATCACAGTCGGCGACCTTGTGGAATACGGGCGTTTTCCTTACAGGTCGGCGCTGAGCGGTCTCGGCGAAAAGGATCGGGAGATCATTCAGTGGGCTCTTGCCAGTACAGGCATGAGTTCCCTTGAACATAGAGAAATGGAGAGGCTTTCGGGAGGTCAACAACAGCGGGCATGGATCGCCATGGCGTTGGCGCAGAAAACCGGATTGCTGTTTCTGGATGAACCTACGACCTATTTGGACATCTCGCACCAACTGGATATATTGTACCTTCTGCGCCGCCTCAACCGGGAAAATGGTGTTACCATCGTAATGGTTCTTCATGATTTAAATCATGCCATCATGTTTTCCGACTATTTGGTGGCGATCAAAGACGGGATGCTGCACAGCGCAGGTACGCCGCAAGAGGTTATTACCCAGCAGGCGTTGCGGGAAATCTTTGATGTAGAAGCGGAGGTCATTACACATCCGGTATTAAACGTTCCGGTTTGCCTCCCCTTCAGGATAACGGAGCAGAACAAAAAAACAGGAGGTTCGAACACATGAAAAAAGGGGTGCAATCAGTGCTGTTCTCCGTGCTGGTGGGTGCGCTGCTGCTGTGCGCCGGATGCGGCAAATCGGGAGACATCTACACGGCGGGCGTTTATACGGCTTCCGCTGAAGGTTATTCCGGTCCGGTTACCGTAGAGGTAGAGTTTGACGGGAGCAGCATATTGTCTGTACATGTCCTATCTCACAGCGAAACAGTAAATATCTCAGACCGCGCAATAGATGAGATCCCGTCCCAAATCGTGGAGGCGCAGACCTGGGATGTGGATGCCGTTTCATCTGCAACATTTACCAGCAATGCCATTCGTGAAGCGGTCAGAGATTGCCTCGCGCAGGCGGCGCTCCGATGAACCATTTGCGTTGCAAAGGGTATTTTGCGGTGATAGAATGGGTGAGATGACGGGCAAGTCAAAAAATCAGCCATAGCTGCTGTTTTAAGTGCTTTTCCAGCGAAGTGCCGCAGGCATTTCGCTGGAGATTCCATATATGGCTGTATGAAATCCCTTCTATGCGCAAAAGAATATCGCGAATCCTCCAAGCAAAGGTATATGTGGTTAGTATAAAATGTGTCACTCTCATTGACAAACCCAATATGCTCGGTTATAATATACCAGCGGTATATACCATCGGTATATCAGGAGGCGTAGGAGATGGAACGAGCGGAAACCCAAAAGAAGATCCTTGAGATTGGGAAAAAAGAGTTTCTGGAAAAGGGCTTCAAGGACGCATCTCTGAACCAAATTGTCGCGGAGGCAGGCTTCACGAAGGGTGCCTTCTACGGCTACTACCCGGATAAGACCGCTCTGTTTGAAGACCTTGTGGGCGAGACCGCAAGCGAACTGCTCACCCGCTTCAAGGCGGCACAGGACACTTATTTCGACCTCATCCCGCAGGGGAAAGCAAAAGACAGTCTGGCACTTTCCGCCCAGCACCTGCACGAGTTTGTCGCGTTCATGTACGACCATTTCGACGAATTCAAGTTGATTCTCTGCCGGGCGGAGGGAACGGGCTATGCGGATTTCATCGAGGTGCTGGTGGATCTGGAGGTCGATCGATCCGAAGAATACTACGCCCTCCTCAGAAAAAACGGTATGCTCTCCGGGAGCATGACTCGTCAGCTTCATCACATGATCACAAGAGCTTACTTTACGGCGGTGTGTGAAACCATCGTCCACGATATGCCGAGAGAGGAAGCCATGAAATATGTCGATGAACTGGCTATCTTTTTCCACTCCGGCTGGAGCGGACTTTTAAGGCTCGAATGAGCCTTTAAAAATAACTGTCGGTTAGTCATCTCTAACTGACGTGGCGCATCCTACAACAAACCTATATATTTTAAGAAAGGAACACGGAATATGAGCAAACAGAAAAAAACAAAGCAGCCGCCGGTGCTGGGCAGGCTGCTGGAATATGCCGGAGGGCATAAGTGGCTGTCCGTATTGGGCTGCGGGCTGTCCGGCGTTTCGGCGGCAGTCGGCATTTTCCCGTTTGTCTTTGTCTGGTACGCGGCCAGAGGCATTTTGACGCCAGGAGGCGGCGTTTCGGCAGGGCTTGCCCGCTACGGCTGGTATGCGCTGGCGGCGGCACTTCTGAGCGCGGCTGTGTATTTCGCCGGGCTCATGTGTACACACCTTGCGGCCTTCCGGGTGGCGACAAATATGCGAAAGGCGGCGGTCGCCCATCTCGTTGACCTGCCGCTGGGGTACTTTAACGCCAACCTTACGGGGCGGCTTCGCAAGCAGATCGACGACAACGCGGCGCTGACAGAAACCCTCCTTGCCCACACCATCCCCGACGCGGTGGGTGGGATCGTAACGCCGATACTGGCGGTGGGGCTGCTCTTCGTCTTTGACTGGCGTATGGGGCTTGCCTGCCTGATCCCCATGATTATCGGGCTTGTCTGCCTGATGACCATGATGACGGGCACCGGCATGAAGTTCTTTGAGGAATACCAGCGGGCCGGAGAGCGCATTTCCGCTGAGGCCACGGAGTATGTCCGGGGCATCCCGGTGGTGAAGGTATTCCAGCAGACGGTTTACTCCTTCAAGAGCTTTCATGCCGCCATCCTCAGCTACCGCGACCTTGCCAGCGGCTACGCCATGATGTGCCGTATGCCCTACACTCTGTTTACAGTAGTGCTGAACGCCATGTTCCTGCTTCTCATGCCCTTGGGAATGGTTCTCATCGGCGGCGCGGCAGACGGCTGGGCAGTGCTGGCCGATCTGGTGTTTTACATCTTCTTCGCGCCCCAGCTTGCCTTTATGATGGAGCGGCTGATGTACGCGGTCAACGCACAGATGGAGGCCGCCGAGGCGGTGAACAAGTTGGAGACCATATTGAAGGAGTCGCCTCTTCCCGAGCCTGCGGCGGACAGCGGAAGCAAGCCCGCGGACAGCGGCATTTCCTTTGAGAATGTCACCTTTTCCTATGACGGCACGGACAGGCCGGCACTGACGAATGTGAGCTTCCACCTGCCGCAGGGCGCGGCGTGGGCACTGGTGGGCCCCTCCGGTGGCGGCAAGACCACCATCGCCCGGCTGATCCCGCGCTTTTTCGATGTGCAGGCAGGGGCGGTGCTCCTGGGCGGACGGGATGTGCGAAGCATCCCCACCGCGGAGCTGATGGAGCAGATCTCCTTTGTCTTTCAGGAGGTGCGGCTCTTCAAAAAGAGCATCCGCGACAACATCCGCGCCGCTCGGCCGGACGCAACGGAGGCGGAGATATTACGGGCGGCGCAGCTTGCTCAGTGCGGCGATATTCTGGAAAAGACGCCGGGCGGGCTGGACGCCGTGATCGGCGCCAAGGGCGTGTACCTCTCCGGCGGCGAGATGCAGCGCATTGCGCTGGCGCGGGCGATCTTAAAGGACGCGCCCATCGTGGTGCTGGATGAGGCCAGTTCCTTTGCAGACCCGGAGAACGAGGCGAAGATACAAAAGGCCTTCGAGGCGCTGATGAAGGGCAAGACCGTGTTGATGATCGCCCACCGCCTGTCCACGGTGCGGAACATGGATCGTATCCTCGTCATCCGGGACGGTGAGATCGCCGAGGAAGGAAAGCACGACGAGCTTCTTGAAAGGGGCGGCGTATACGCCGCTATGTGGGAGGAATACCAAAAGGCCGCGCAGTGGAAGGTAGGAGGTGCCGCATGATCGAACGCATCCGAAAAAAATACGCCATGACGGAGAAGGGCGCAAAAGACTATGTGGCCGCCGTGTTCTGGTCCGTACTGGTCAACATCAGCAAAATGCTGCCGGTGGGCGTGCTGGCCGCGGCGCTCTCCGGCATCGTAGAGGCACTGACAAACGGCACCGACCCAAGGGCGGGTCTTACGCGCTTTCTGGTCGCGGGCGTCCTTGCCCTCGCCGCGCTCTTTGTGACCTTTCTGATCCAATACAGAGCCTTATACGAAGCCACCTACCGGGAGAGTGCCAACCGCCGCATCCGGCTGGCGGAGGTGCTGCGCCAGCTCCCACTGTCCTTCTTTGGAAACCGTGACCTGACTGACCTGACCACCACCATCATGGGGGATACGGAGACGCTGGAAAAGGCATTCTCCCACTTTTACCCCGCCATGCACGGCGCGCTCATCTCCACGGCGCTGATTTCCGCAGGCATGCTGCTTTACGACTGGCGGATGGCGCTGGCTCTTTTGTGGGTGGTGCCCGCGTCGCTGCTGATGGTCTATCTTTCCCGACGCATGGAAAAGCGGCATATAAAAAAGGGTCTCGTCACTCGCCGCGCGGCCACCGACGCCATGCAGGAGGTGCTGGAGTGCGCGCCGGAGATCAAGGCGTGCAACCAGAAGGCGCGGTATATCGCCGACCTGAACCGCAGGCTGGACGAGGCGGAGCAGGACACCATCCGGGGCGAGCTGTTCACAGGCTCCGTAGTCACGGCGGCACAGTCCTTCCTGAAGCTGGGTATCGCCACCACCGTCCTCACGGGGGTAACGCTGATGAGCCGCGGCGATCTGGCGCTGATCCCGTTTCTGATGTTCCTTATCGCCGCCACCCGTGTATATGACCCCATCGGCTCCATGTTTGCCAACATGGCCGCGGTGTTCGCCTGCGAGGTGCGCATCGAGCGTATGCAGGAGATCGAGAACGAAAAGCGCATGACCGGGCTGACCGAATATGATCCCGACGGCTACGACATCCGCTTTGAGCATGTGACCTTTGCCTACCGGGAAAAAGAGGACGTGCTCCGGGACGTTTCCTTTACGGCGAAGCAGGGGCAGGTGACGGCGCTGGTGGGCCCCTCCGGCGGCGGCAAATCCACGGCGGCCAAGCTGGCGGCCCGCTTCTGGGATACGGCGGAGGGAACGGTGAGGCTGGGCGGCGTGGACGTGTCCACGGTGGACGGCGAGGCACTGCTGAAAAACTACGCCATCGTATTTCAGGATGTGGTGCTGTTTGCGGATACCGTGATGGAAAACATCCGCCTCGGCAAGCGGGACGCCACCGACGAGGAGGTGCTGGCGGCGGCGAAGGCGGCGCAGTGCGACACCTTTGTATCCAAGCTGCCGGACGGCTACCATACCCTGATCGGGGAAAACGGCTCCCGGCTCTCCGGCGGCGAGCGGCAGCGCATCTCCATTGCCCGCGCCATCTTGAAGGACGCGCCGGTGATTTTGCTGGATGAGGCCACAGCCTCGCTGGACGTGGAAAATGAAACGGCGGTGCAGGCGGCGCTGTCCGGATTGATCAAGGATAAGACGGTGCTCATCATCGCGCACCGCATGCGTACCGTCATGAACGCCGACCAGATCGTCCTGCTCTCCGGCGGCCGCGTGGTTGAGATGGGCTCGCCGGCCGAGCTGCTGAAAAAGAACGGCCTGTTCCGCCACATGGCGCAGCTCCAGAGCGAGAGCATGGAGTGGACGGCGTAGAAAGCTGCGGGATAAACAGGATCCCAAGTGCAATATTGGAAAACGAAGTGTCGAAAACAAGGAGGAGTTTATGAAAGAAACAAATAAATGGTCTGTCAGGGATGTGATCACCACGGTGCTGCTTTCGGCGGTGCTGATCGCGATCCAGCTCGTTGTCAATATGGTCTGCATGGCCAACGACTTTGTCAGCATGGTGCTGTCGGTGGGGATCACCATGTTCCTCTGCGCGCCGGTCTATATGCTCATGGTCAGCCGGATCGGCAAGCGGTTTGTGACGCTGATCTATATGACGATCCTTGGCGTGATTTTCCTGCTGATGGGCAACTGGTTTTTGCTTCCTTATTATGTTCTCGTGGGGATCCTCTGCGAGGCGATTCTCTGGAAGGAAGGCTCCTGCCAAAAGCCGAAACGGCTGACCGCCGCCTGGACGGTGGCGAGCCTGCTGTACAACGGGGTCAATCTGCTGCCCATCTGGTTCTTCTGGGACACATACTACGATTTTGCGCTGGCAAGCGGTATGGAGCAGAGCTACATCGATTCCTATGTGCGTTACTACACCTCTCCCGGCTGGCTGGCCTTTATTCTGCTGTTCACGACGCTGATGGGCTTTCTCGGCTGCATGGTGGGCAGTCGGCTGATCCGCAGGCATTTTCAGAAGGCCGGCGTTCTATGAGAGCGGATGCATCCTTTGCGGTGCCGGTCAAGCTGTGGGCACTGCTGTGCGTCTTTGCCGGAGTGACCATCGGCGGGAATGTGCTGCTTACCTGCATCCTGACCGGCGGCGCGCTTCTTTATCTCGTCTTACAGCGGAGCTTCCGCCTTGCCGCGTCCTATGGCTGCTTTTATCTGCTGCTGGCGCTGCTGCTGTACGGTATCCGCTTCCACGGGCTGCACATGCCGGTCTTTTCGGAATTTTATGTTCTGATGTTCTGGAACCTGTCGCCGATCTTTCTGGTGTCCTGGGATCTGATCACCACGCCGCCGGGAATGCTCTCCGCGTTTTTATCCCGCCTTCGTATACCCACCCCGTTCATTCTCGGGCTTCTTGTGGTCTTTCGCTTCTTCCCTACCATGCGGACGGAGCTGAAAGGCGTAGGCAGGTCCATGAAAAACCGAGGGCTGACCGTGGCGGGGCAGCTGCTCGCGCATCCCGTGCAGAGCATGGAGTATGTGCTGGTTCCGTTTCTTCTTCGGGTATTGCAGCTTGCCGATCAGCTTTCCGTTTCCGCCGTTGCGAGGGGCGCGGAGCGTCCGGGCGTGCGCGGCAGCTATTATGAGAAAAGGATCGGGGCGCGGGATCACATCGCGGCAGCCGCATGTGCGCTGGTCACGGCTTCCTATTTGGTTTTGGAAAGGAGCATGGCATGATCGAGCTTACACACGCTTCCTTTCAATACGAAAACTCGGACAGAGGCGTACAGGACATTTCCCTTTCGGTAAAAGGCGGCGAATGCGTCGTGCTGACGGGGCTCTCCGGCTGCGGCAAGACCACCGTGACAAGGCTTGTCAACGGGCTTGCGCCGTCCTACTATCCCGGAGCCTTCAGCGGAAGCGTGCGGATAGACGGCAAGGACATATCAAGGCTTTCCACGTGGGAGATCGGACGCTTGGTGGGAAGCGTTTTTCAGGACCCCAAAAGCCAGTTCTTTTCCTCCGAGCTTGCCGGTGAGGTGGCCTTTCCCTGCGAGAATTACGGCTTATCCACGCAGGAGATACGGGCGCGGACGGACGCCGCCATAGAGGCATTGAAGCTGTCGCCTTTGAGGAATAGGGCAGTTGACGTCCTCTCAAGCGGAGAAAAGCAGCGGGCGGCCATTGCGTCCGTATATGCCATGAAGCCAAAGGTCTTTGTGTGCGACGAGCCGACGGCCAACCTCGACGCCGCAGGGACGAGGCAGCTTGCGCAGACCCTACGGCAGCTCAAGGAACAGGGCTTTACCCTGCTCATCGCGGAGCATCGGATCGACTGGCTGATGGGGATCGCAGACCGGTTTTTATATCTGCAAGACGGCAGAATAGCGGCCGAGTACGCGCCACGGGACTTACTCCTTCTGCCGGAAGCAGACATCTTAGGCATGGGTCTGCGCTCTCCGCACGGGGGAAAGAGCCTTCCCGCTCCCTCCGTATTGGACGAAAGCCCTGCCGTCTTGAAGACAGCAGGGCTCTCGAAAAGAATACGCAAAGAAGTTATTTTTAAGGATATTTCGCTGTCCGTTCCAGAGGGCGGCGTGACCGCCATAACGGGGCAAAACGGCGCGGGGAAAACCACCCTTGCGCAGATCCTCTGCGGGCTAACAAGGCAGACAAGGGGACATATCCTGATAGACGGGAAAAAAGCAAGAGCGGCAGTCCGGCGCAGGGAAATCTATTACTGCGGCAACGACACATCAACGCAGTTCTTCACGGCAAGCGTGGCGGAGGAGCTGCTGCTGAATACCGAATTGACGGAAGAAAACAAAGACCGTGCCAGACACTTGCTGAAGGAATTTGGCCTTTACGAATACAGGGATGCGCACCCGTCTGCCCTGTCCGGTGGGCAGAAGCAGCGGCTTGCCATTGCCTGCGCCATCTTTTCCGGCCGCAGGATATTGATACTCGATGAGCCCACCAGCGGCCTTGACGGACAGAATATGCGCCTGATCGCGGAAAGGCTGAAAAGCGAGGTGCGGAACGGCAGAACCATTCTCGTGATCACCCACGACAGGGAGCTGATCGAGAGCTGCTGCGATAATGTCGTGGAGGTCGGCACAAGGCCCAGCGAGGTACAGTGAATGCCTTTTGCCATTGAGCAAAACGGGTCAAATGCATGAATGTTAGAATGACATTGACTATTATTGACGAGAAAACTCTGTTGTATTAGAATATCCTTATGATGGTAAGTGTAAGTACCCTCCTATTAAGGAGTGATATACAAGGAGCAAAACCATGAAAAAGCTGCTATGCGTTATGGCCCTCGTGTGTATCGGAATTCTTCTGGTATCGTGTGGGTCAAAGAGTCTTGGTGATCCCAAGGCACAGTTTATGCGGGATTTTGGCTTGAATATTGAAAAGAAAGACTGTGTGCTTGAGGAACTCTTCAATAACTATGAAGGGGTTCCTTATGAGGGAATAGCACTATATAAGCTGACCGTTGGGGAGGACGTGCGTCAGGCGTTCCTGCAATGGGAACGCTTTCCCATCTCCGAAGCGGCTGAGTGCTTTTTGGAGAGCCTTTCCGCCTATGTGGAGTTGCCCTTGATCGCGGACGGCTACTGGAAAATGGTGGATCGAAACCAGAGAACGAGCGCATACACAAATGTTTCCCTATGCGTATATGATAGGGCGACAGACGCCGCATACCTCTTGACAATGGATATCTAACAATAAGCAGCAGTCCCCCGGACAATGAAACGTCCGGGGGACTGCTGCTTATATCGTGATCGAAGCGCGGCACGGAATTTCCGGTTGATACGACCCACGCTGCCTCAGTTCACAAACGATGCGTTTCCCAACCGGTAGTACCGGCAGCCATCCTCCTCGTACCATTCAAACGTACCCACCACGGTGATCTCCGCCCCCAGCTCCGGATACTCATCGGGATAGACAGGCCTTCCGGCGAGGGCAAACTCCAGCCCCTGTGCGCAGCAGGCGGTGGCGTCGGCGATCATGCAGGCGAAGAACATTTTGTCCGGGATAAAAGCACCGTTTTCGTCGGTGGCCTGGTATATGGTGAACTGCCCCTGCATTTTGACGGTTTTTCCGATGTACTTATCCGGGAAGGAGATCATGCTGTTGACCTCGGAATAGACCATGATGCCGCTGAGTGCGGTCAGGTCAATGTCGACCGCGGCGGTGCCTTCTGCATCCTCCGCAGCGGGCTTTTGTGCGGTGTCCTCACGGCCGCAGGCGGCAAGAGTGCAGAGCAGCAGAGCCACCAACAGCAGGCAAAATAGTTTTTTCATCTGCGAACACCTCCCAATACCGTGCCTGCCAGCCACGACAGACCGAAAGCACCGATCTGAACGGCGACGATGGTGGAGCCTACCGGCGTACCGGCGAGAATGGACGCCAGAATGCCGAGCAGCGCACAGAAAACCGAAAGAATTGCCGCGCAGATGGTCACACTGCGAAAGCTCTTGAACATCCGCATGGCGGACAACGCCGGGAAGATCACCAGTGCGGAGATCAGCAGGGAACCCACAAGGTTCATCGCCAGCACGATGATGACCGCAACGACGACGGCGATCAGCAGGTTGTAAAGCCCCGCCCTCGTGCCGGCCGCCCTTGCAAAGCTCTCGTCAAAGGTCACGGCGAAGATCTTATTGTAAAACAGGATGAACACCGCCACGACCAGCACCGACATTCCCACGCACAGCCATACCTCTATTGGGGACAGCGTCAGAATGGAGGTGGAGCCGAACAGCGTGCTGCACACATCGCCCGAAAGGTTGGATGAAGTTGAAAAAATATTCATCAATAGGTATCCGATTGCCAAAGAACCGACAGAGATCATGGCGATAGCGGCGTCGCCCTTGATTTTCGTGTTCTGCCCGGTGCGCAGGAGCAGCACGGCGCTGAGGATGGTAATGACCATGACAAGGGGCATTTTGTTGGTGATCTGCAGCACGGCGGCAATCGCCATTGCGCCGAATGCCACATGGGACAGACCGTCACCAATGAAGGAAAACCGTTTCAGCACCAGCGTTACACCCAGCAGGGAGGAGCAAAGCGCGATCAGCACACCGACAATGAGCGCGTAGCGGACAAAGGGATATGCCCAATAGAGAGCCAGCTTTTCCAAGATAGCGGTCATTGGCTGTCACCGCCTTTCTTCACGTCAAACAGCCGCCCTTGCGGGCTTTGAAGATAGTCCGCCTTTGTCCCAAAGAAAACGGTGTCGCCAATATGCAGAATATGGCTGGCGTATCGGACGGCGGCGGCCACATCGTGAGAAATCATGATCACGGTGATGCCGTCCTCACGGTTGAGCCTCTCGATGAGCGTATACATTTCCGCCGTCACCTTGGGGTCAAGCCCCGAAACAGGCTCATCAAGAAGCAGCATTTTTTGCGTGGCGCACAGTGCGCGGGCCAGCAGCACCCGCTGCTGCTGCCCGCCGGACAGCTCGCGATAGCACCGCCTTGCAAGCTGTGTAATCTGCATTTTCTCCATGGCGTCCATCGCAAGTTTCTTTTCTTCTTTATTATAAAAAGGACGGCTGCCGCAGCGGCCCTGACACCCGGAGAGAACGATCTCTCTCACGGATGCCGGGAAGTCCTTTTGTACCACTGTCTGCTGCGGCAGATAGCCGATCTCGTTTTTCCTCAGCCCATCGCCCGTCAAAATGCTGCCGCTGATGGGCGTCTGCAGGCCGAGGATCGTTTTCATAAGGGTACTCTTTCCGGAGCCGTTTTCCCCTACGATGCAGAGATAGTCGCCTGCCAGGAGCTCAAAGCTGAGGTCTTGGAGAACGGGTCGTCCATCGTAGCCGGCACAGAGATTTTGACAAGTGAGCTGAGCCATAGACCTACCTCCTTACCCCAACGCTTCCTTCAGCACGGAGAGATTCTTCTCCATAACGGAAAGGTAGGTGGTGCCGTTTGCCACGTCCTTGGAGGTGGTGGACTGCATGGAATCCATGGTCAGCACCCTCTGATTCTTCCCGGCGGTGTTCTGAACGATGGTTTCCGCGATCCTATGCTGTGCGCCCTCGATGGTCAGCACGCAGGGAAGTCCCAGCTCGTCCACCTTCTTTGCAAGGAACGAAACGGTTTCAAAGCTGGCCTCGGTCTCGGCAGAGCAGCCCGCAAAGGCGGCATAGTAGCGCAGACCGTAATCATCCACCAGATAACGGAACGGGAAACGGTCGCCAAACAAAACGGTCTTATGGGCCGCACCGTCCACGGCTGCCTTATAGTCTGCGTCAAGAGCAGCCAGCTTGTCCCTATACGCCGCAGCGTTGGCTATATAGGTGTTCTTATTGTCCGGGTCGATGGCACACAGCGCGTCCGCGATCGTCACGCAGAGTACTTGGGCGTTCTTCAGGGACAGCCAGACGTGCTCGTCCTTTTCCTCCCCATGGTCATGCCCCATCAGCTCGTCAAGGATGTCCTCTGCGGAAAGCGCGTCCTTCACAAAAAACGGATTGGTCTTGCCACTCATCAGCGCATCGAAGCCGTCGTTGCCGAAGTAGATATGGAAATGCTCCGCCTCGCCCGGCTCGTGGCCGTGGTCGTTGAACTGCACATATTTGGGCGCATCGGCACTGGTGGTTTCGAACTGATAGCGGACGCTGCGGATCTTGCCCTCGTCATCCAGCTTCGGCTGATAACCGGCATAGGTGTATTCAGCGGAAACGGTTTTTCCGTCTGCATAAGTGAAGGTGATCGTGTTACCGTTGATAGAGATCTTCTCGGCGTCGCATTGCCACGAAGCCTTAAACTTCTCCAAATAGGTGTCCTTTGTGGTCGAGCTGTCCCCGTCCTCCTCCGCCCTGTGTTGGCAGAATTTGTCCAGGTCGCCGTTCAGCAGATAGGGGTGCAGGGACTTCCACGCACCGGCGAAATCCGAGAGGGTGCGATCCTCGATGTCATTCTCCGTGAGCTGTTCATCGTGGCTGTGACCGTGACCGTGGCCGTCCTCCTGCATACCCTCAACGGTCTCCTCCGTTTTCACGGAATCACCCAGCACCTCCAGCAGATTGATGACCTTCATATTCCTGTTGGCGGCGTTTTGCAGAGCATTTTCCACCCAGCCATCGGACTCGCCGCCCACATAGACGAAGAGGTCGCAATCGGAGATTCTGACAATATCATCGGCGGTGGGTTGATAGCTGTGCAGGTCAACGCCGTTATCCAGCAGCATGGTGATCTCGGCGTTATCCGCCTTGTCGCCCAGGATCGCCCTGACCCAATCGTATTCGGGGAAGATGGTCGTGACGACCTTCAATTTGCCGGCTTTTCCGGTATCCTGCGGCTTTCCGCAGCCGGCAAGGACGCCGGCCAGCATCATTAGCGCAAGCAGCAGCGCAGTTATCTTTTTCATAGGCTATATGTACCTCCAGATTATGATAAGAACGTAAAAATGGGCGCAAAAATACAAGGGTAACGGCAACGCCGCGAAAGCCTATCCGAAAACGGATAGACTACACCCTTGTAAATAGTTCTTATTTAATCTGAAAGCTTGACCTTGAGTGAAACCAGAGTAAACGTGCGGACAAGCTCCGCGCAGGAGGGAATGACCCTGCACGGGGCATACCTGACCGCTGCGGCGAAAACCGCGGCAGCACCGGCAAGCCCAATGCTCTTGAGCAGATTTTCGCAGACCTGCAGCTGGTGGCAGATGGCGCAGTCCTCGCCGGAGCAGTTGTGGTTGGCTTCGACCGCAATATAGATAGCGGAGGACAGCATGACAGCCGCCAGCACGGCTGCCAGCAAGCCTGTGATCAAACGAGATTTCTTTGTCATAGCCTGTCCTCCTTCCAAATACTATTCTTCCTGGCAATCCGCGCAGGTGCCATAGAGAACCGTGTCAGCGGCGTCCAGCGTGAATTGCTCGCTCTGCGCCAAGTGTTTTGCAAACAGGGCGGCGTTGCCGCTTGCCATGTGAAAGGTCCTGCCGCATTTTACACAGCGCATGTGCAGCGCACCCTTGCAGCTTTCGGCGTCAAGGTACTGATAGTAGACCTCCCGCGTGCCGCTCTTGCTGCTGCGCCGCACTTTTTCTTCCGCCTCTAACTGCGCGAGGTTCCGATATACGGCGCTGAGGCTGATCTTTTTATCCGCCAGCGCGTCCGCAATTTGCCGTGCGGACAGCAGCTCATCCGGGTGCCGGCTCAAATAGGCAAGCAGAGCCTTCCTCTGCCGCGTGCTGTAACTGGACAAGTCACCACGCCTCCAATTTGCAATTCATTCGCAATTCAGCATAACATGATGCCGCCCCAATGTCAATATGCAAATTCGTCGCAAATTAACCGTCAGCGCGGATAGTGTCTGCTCCGCTGAAATGGGCTGCGGCAGAGGTGAACGATCCGCGCTCCGTTTTCGGCGGCGAAAAGGCAGCGGCAAATGCGAGGTGAAAAAGCGGTAGAAAAACGCAAAAAGATTTCCCACTTATCAAACCGAAAAAGCTCTTTCAGAGCAAAAGGCTTTCATTACGAACAGCAGCTGCCCCTCCGTATGCTTCAGCACATACGGAGGGGCAGTTGGTTTGTGTGGCCTGCTCAGTCGAGCAGGGGCTTTTTCTGCTGCGTCAACGTATTCGTTTGCGGCTTATCCCTCAAACAAATTCAGAAGGTATCCGTAGCCCTCGGCCTCCATTTTCGCGTAAGGCACGAAGCGGAGGGCGGCGCTGTTGATGCAGTAGCGCACACCGTTGGGCGACTCCGGATCGCCGGTGAACACATGACCCAAATGGGAGTCGCCGGCGCGGCTGCGTACCTCCGTGCGGCGCATACCGTGGCTCAAGTCCTCCCGTTCCACCACAGCAGGACTCTCGATGGGCTTCGTGAAGGCAGGCCAGCCGCAGCCGCTTTCAAACTTGTCCGCAGAGGAGAACAACGGCTCGCCGGTGACGATGTCCACATAGATGCCCTTTTCGAACTTGTCCCAGAACTCACCAGTAAAGGCGCGCTCCGTGCCGCTTTCCTGCGTGATGCGGTACTGCTCCGCCGTCAGCGTGTCCCGGATGGTCTCCGCCGCGGGCTTCCGGTAGTCGCCCGGATCGATGCGAAGCCTGGAGAACAGCTCCATCTCCGCCCGGGGGATGTGGCAGTAGCCGTTGGGGTTCTTTTCCAGGTAGTTTTGGTGATATTCCTCGGCGGGATAGTAATTCTTCAGCGGGCCGATCTCCACAAAGAATTTCTCACTGCGGCCCCGCTCAATGTCCGCGATGCGCTCCACTGTTTCCCTGGCCTTGTCGTTGGTGTAGTACACGCCGGTCTGATACTGGCTGCCCCGGTCGTTGCCCTGCCGGTTCTGCACCGTGGGGTCGATCACATAGAAGTAGGCCAGCAGCAGCGCGTCAAGGCTCACCTGCTCGGGGTCGTATTCCACCCGAACGGTCTCCCGGAAGCCGGTGTCGCCCTTGCAGACGGTCTGGTAGGTGGCGTCCGTCTCGCAGGTGCCGTTGGCGTAGCCGCTCTGGGCGTCGATGACGCCGGGGATGGATTGCATGAGCTGCTCCATGCCCCAGAAGCAGCCGCCTGCCAGATAGATGACATTTTCCGTGGTGTCCATATACATACCCTCCTCGCCGGACATATCCGAGGACTGTCCGGCCATGTCCGTTCCCTGCGTGTCCTTTTCCCTCGGTATATGCTGCTGTTCTGCGGCGCAGCCGCTGAGCAGCAGTACCGAGGCGAAAAGCAGGGCCAATACGCTTCGATACATGGCGTTTCCTCCTTCCAGGGGGAGCAAGGGTCACTCCGCCCCGTTGCCGTCCTGTCTCTTGCCGCGGCCGGGCCGCAGGACGGTATATAGCAGCGACCCAAGGACGCAGCCGAAGCCGGTGGAGAGCCACGGGCTGGACGTAACGGCGCAGGTGCCGGTGGCGCAGCCCACATAGCGGTAGTACAGCCACCCTCCGGCACTACCCACCAGGGGCAGGGCAATGGCGCGCAGAATGCCCGTCAGCTTACAGTTCTTTTTCTTCATAATAGCCTCCCTTTGAAGATATTGGATCAGCCCATATCGGCAGCCAGTGCCTTGTCGATCTGGGCTTGCAGTGCATCGGCCTGCGCCTTGCTGGTGATAGCCCCCACAATGGGATCACCCACGATGCGGCCGCTGCGGTTGACCACGTAGGTGGTGGGATAGGCGTAGATGCTCTCCACGAACTTGCCCGCCTCGCTGCCGGAATCGAAGTACACGTTCTGATAAGTAGCACCGCTCTGGGTCAGTACATCCTTGGCGTCAGAGATGGCCGTCTCGTCGCCGTCCAGCGTAAAGGCATTGATGCCGATCAGCGCACCGCCCTTGCCGGAAAGATCATTGTTCAGCGCGTCCAGATCGCCCAACTCGCCCACACAGGGACCGCAGGTGGTGAACCAGAAATTCACCACGGTGACGGCTTTGCCGGAAAACAGATCGCTGCTCTTTACCGTATTCCCGTCCAGATCCTTACCCTCAAAGGCGGGGAACTTCGGCAGGCTGCTGTCATCCGTCTTGCTGCCCGTGCTGCCGCTATCGGTCTTATTGCCTGTGTTTCCGCTGTCGGTTTTATTGTCCGTACTGCCGCTGTCGGTTTTGTTGTCCTTATTGCCGCCGTCAGGCATCGTGTCCATATCCTTGTCCGTCGGCATATTCATATCGCTGTCCAGAGATTTTTGCACGATCTCGGGATACTTTTCCTCCAGTGCGGCCAGCTTGTTTCCGATGTCGCGGATCTTCTCTGCCTCACTCTGAAGCAGCTTCAGCTCGTCTGATGAAAACTGATCCTTGGCGGCGTTGATGGTTTCCAGCAGGAAGTCGCCGTAGTTTTTGCCGTCCTCCATCATGATCTTACCCTTGTCCGCTGCCATAAAGACCTTTTCCCAAAGTGCTGTGTTCTCCGACAGAATAGCAGCCTCCTGCGCTGTCAGCTCCTTGTGCATGGCGGCCGCCTCCTCGGCGTTCTTCGGCTCGTTGTCCATGCCGTCCATGTGATCGCCGCCCTTTGCGCCGCAGGCGGCCAGAGAGAGCACCAGCACGACTGCCAACAGCAATGTCATTAGTTTCTTCGTGTGCATGTTCGTTCCTCCTTGCTCTTTGTCGTCGTTCTTCTGCGGCGTTTCTGCCGCAAGGACTGTTTATTTTTACTGTCTCCACGGCCGCAGCGGAAGAGGGCGGCGCTGGTGGGACAGACACGCTGCATTCTATTACCATAATAAAGCGAACGGGTTAAAATCTTTGTTAAGAACATGGATTTAATGGAAATATATCTTAAATTTACTGAAGATGAAGCGATTATGGTAAAGAGGCAGGGGCAGCAAGAAGAAAGCCTCTGCGAAAAAGAACCAAGCCCAAAAGCCGCGCGGCTGCGGAGAGCGTTCTCCCCGCAGCCGCGCAGCTGTTTGTAAAGTTCTCTGCTTTTAATGCAAGACCTGCATCTCAGGGTTCTTCTCCCCGAATTTCTCCCGCAGCGCACTGCAGATATCCTCCCGGGACTTGCCCTGCTTCTCACCGTTTTTAATGAGCTTGTACGCCTGAAACAGCGCCGAGGGGCCGATCTCGCTGCTGAAAAAGCCGATGCCCTGATTCCATGCCAGCAGCTCGAACACATCGTCCAGCGCGGCACTCTCCACACCGTGGATATATGCCTTTACCAGTTCCCGCGCCGCCTGCCGCATCCGACCCGCACCCACAGCGTTGGTCAGGGACAGCAGCAGCCGCGTTTCGTAGGGCAGTACGCGCTTCTCGCTTTGCCATGTGGTCTCCCAAAAATCCACGGCGATCTGCCCCAGCTTTTCGTCGATCATGGGATAGTTCAAAAGAGCCAGTGGCTTGAAGGGAGCGGAGCTGTCGCCTACCTTCTTCTCCACACGGCAGAACCAGACATGGAACTCCGCCTCACCTCGCTGCTCGGTGTGGTGCTCGTAGCCCAAGCCCTCCATGACAGCGTACAGTGGATGCGGCTCAAAGGTCTGAATGATGTGTAACCCTTCGCCCACCTCCAACGCTTCGGCTCGTTTCCTCAGCCCTTCAAAAAAGCTGCCCTGTATATGGCGCACATCCATGGTCTGAAACCCCTGCGCCTTATCCTTCCAGTTTTCGTAACTCATGCAGCTATTCTCCTTTCCTCACTCGATAAAACCAGACGTGATATTCACTGCCGCTCACCTTCTCCGTGTGACGCTCAAAGCCCATAAGGGCCAGCACCGGGTACAGGGGAACAGGCTCGAAGGTCTGGATGATATGCAGTCCTTCGCCATTTTTCAGCGCGGCAGCCTTTACCTTCAATGCGGGGAAGAAGTCCATCTTTTTGCCCCGCACGTCCATCACTTCGAATGTGCCGATTTTGTTCTTCCAGTTTTCATAGCTCATCGTCTTTACTCCTTTTGCAGAAAGCTCACGCCTCCTCAAAGCTGTCCTTACCCACGCCGCACAGGGGACATTCAAAGTCCTCCGGTACCTCGCTCCAGGGCGTTCCCGGCGCGATGCCGCCCTCGGGATACCCCTTGCTCTCGTCGTACTCCCAGCCGCAAACGGTGCAAACGTATTTCATAATATTTCTCCTTTCGTGTTCTCCTGTGTTTTACTCCTCCACCAGCCGGCCGTCCACCGTGACGGTGACCACCTGCCACGGGATGAACTTCCCGCTCTGCTGGAGCGCCTTTTTCGCCGCCAGCTCCAGCCCGCCGCAGCAGGGTACCTCCATGCGGACGACGGTGACGCTCTTGATGTCGTTCTCCCGGATGATCTCCGTCAGCTTTTCGGCATAGTCCACGCTGTCCAGCTTGGGGCAGCCCACCAGCGTGATGTGTCCCTTGATGAACCGCTCGTGGAAGGCGGCGTAGGCGTAGGCGGTGCAGTCGGCAGCGATCAGGAGCCGCGCACCGTCAAAATAGGGCGCATTCACCGGCACTAACTTGATCTGCACCGGCCACTGGGAAAGGCGGCTCGTCTGCTGGGTTTGCGGCGTTTCCACGGCGGGCACGGTCTCGCGCTGAATATTCCGGGACTGGCTGCCGGGGCAGCCGCAGGGCAGCGTCATGCCCTGCTCCCGCATTTTCCGCTGCTTGTTCTCCATGACGGCTTTTTCGTCGTAGGCGGCGGCCTCCCGCTCCACAAAGGTGATGGCACCCGTGGGACAGGTGGGCAGGCAGTCCCCCAACCCGTCGCAGTAGTCGTCCCGCATCAGCTGCGCCTTGCCGTCCACCATGGCGATGGCACCCTCGTGACACGCCTCGGCGCAGGCGCCGCAGCCGTTGCACTTGTCCCTGTCGATCTCGATGATTCTCCGTACCATATTTTTGTCCTCCTTGCGGTTCTTCTTGACTTTGTGGCTTCATTTTACTATCATAATTTATGAAAGTCTGTTGGCACGCCAACGAAAAGGAGAAAAATATGCGGATCAATTTGGGGAACACCCCGCTTTTCCGCGGCATGACGCCGCAGGACATCGAAGAAATGCTGCGCTGCCTGCGCGCCGCAGAGCGCACCTATAAAAAGGGCACGGTCATCCTGCCGGAAGGGACGCCCACGGAGCAGCTGGGCGTGGTGCTGTCCGGCCGGGTCATCATCGAGATGGGGGACGTATGGGGCAACAACAGCGTTCTCAGCAGCGTGGGCGCAGGCGGCATCTTTGCGGAGGCGTATGCCTGCGCGCCGGGTGAGCCGCTGATGGTCAACGTCACCGCCGCCGAGGACACGGAGGTGCTGCTATTGCACATCGGGCAGGTGCTGGAGCCCTGCGCCAAGGTGTGTCCCCGCCACCTCCGGCTGCTGCGGAACCTGCTGACCCTCTCCGCCGGGAAGAATTTGCAGCTCTCCCGCCGGGTGCTGCACACCTCGCCCAAGTACATCCGTAAGCGGCTGCTGTCCTATTTCTCGGAGTGCATCAAGCGCACCGGCAGCTACGAATTCGACATACCCTACAACCGCCAGCAGCTGGCGGACTACCTGAACGTGGAGCGCAGCGCGCTGAGCAATGAGCTGTCCCTCATGCAGCGGGACGGGCTGATCCGGTATGAGAAAAACCACTTTGCCGTGACGGAGCAGTTAGGGCAGCGGTGAAAAAACAGGGAAGCGTGCAGCGTGGTAGGATGGTTCGCTTTGGTCGGCGTGCGCTATAAGTGTGCTGCAAACCGGCTTTTTGAGATTTGTTGACCTTTCAACGAAAAAATTGACTTAATTAGGCAAATAATACTCTAATGCACCAAAAACGGCATAAATCCCCTTGCAACTATAAGTGTATATGGTAAAGCAACGTGTCAGTATTGATCGCGTTATTGACCATATTGGCAAGGAAAACGCAAAACTTCCGAAAATGCAGATTCTCTTCACCTTTCCGAATCTTTACCCCGGAACAAAAACGAGCATTATGCTGAAGCAGCCTAAAACGGAAGGCAGTATCCGGGAAATTGATGTACCTGCCAGCACCATGCAGGCATTGGCCGGTCTGAGGGAGTTGCAGGAGAACTTGAAAAAGGAGCTTGGCCCCGAAGGGTATGCTAATTATGGTCTTGTAATTTGCCAAGCCAACGGTCGACCTGTCATGACGGAACACTTGAACAAGAAGTTCAAAGATATCCTTGAAGATTTAAGCGATCCGGATATTGACCCGAAAGACTTCGTGTTTCATAGTCTCCGACATACGAGCGCAGCGGCAAAGCTAGCCCTGTCGCACGGCGATTACAACTCTGTTCGTCACGCTGGTGGGTGGGCAAATCTTGAGATGCTGACACGTCGGTACGGAAATCACTCTTTCGCCAATGACCGACTCAATGTCGCGCAGAAGATGGATGACTTCCTCGGCGGAAGCAGTATGGAAAACACTGCATCACCCGCCAATCCTCATGTGTCGCCCGAAGCGGCCGAAGCTGCCCTCAAGGCGATCCTGCAAAGCAATCCTGAGTTGCTAATCAAAGTCGCCCAGTCCATCCAAAACTGCTAATCCGTAGAAGAGCCGATTAGCAAAGATTTCAGCCTGTCGAAATATCGTATTAGCAAAAGCCCCTCTCCAAAAGCAAAAATTTCTGCTAATATTAGCAAAAATCCTGCTAATGAAAAGGGGCTTGACCAATCAAAATGCTTGCTAACCGTTCAACTTTTATTAGCAAGCACAAAACCCGCAAACGCGTGTAGCGTAAGGGATTGTGGCACCCCCGGCGTGACTCGAACACGCTACATCCCGCTTAGGAGGCGGGCCCTCTATCCCGGTGAGGTACGGAGGCAAGTATGAAGATTGGTTTTTGCTAGTTGAAATCAGCTCGGTTCTCTTAGGAGGCGGTCGCTCTATACAACTGAGCTACGGAGGCGTGTGCAACTGGTATTGTACCGTAGGCGGCGGCATTTGTCAACGGCGGCGCGGCGAAAAAGTTGACGAAAGGGCTTGCAATCGGTCCTTTGCAGGCATATAATACTAAGGTTAGTGAATTTACCCGAGAGAAAGGGGTTTTTACCTTTGCAGAACGAAAAACTGAGAAACGTGGCCATTATTGCCCACGTCGACCACGGCAAGACCACGCTGGTGGACCAGATGCTCAAGCAGGGCGGCGTGTACCGCGAGAACCAGGAGACGGTGGAGCGCGTCATGGACTCCAACGACCTGGAGCGTGAGCGCGGCATCACCATTCTGGCCAAGAACACCGCCATCCAGTACGGCGACACCAAGATCAACATCGTGGATACCCCGGGCCACGCCGACTTCGGCGGCGAGGTGGAGCGTATCCTGAAGATGGTCAACGGCGTCATCCTGCTGGTGGACGCCGCCGAGGGCCCTATGCCCCAGACCCGTTTCGTGCTCAGCCGCGCGCTGGAGCTTGGCCATCGTGTTATTGTGGTTATCAACAAGATCGACCGTCCCGACCAGCGTATCCACGAGGTCATCGACGAGGTGCTGGAGCTGCTGCTGGACCTGGACGCCACCGACGAGCAGTTGGACAGCCCTATGCTGTTCTGCTCCGCCCGCAACGGTACCGCCAGCTATTCCCCCGACGTGGTGGGCACGGACCTGAAGCCGCTGTTCGATACCATTCTGGACTATATCCCCGCGCCGGAGGCCGACCTGGACCAGCCCTTCCAGATGCTGGTCAGCTCCATCGACTATAACGAGTTCGTGGGCCGTATCGCCATCGGCCGTATCGAGCGCGGCGTGCTGAAGCAGAACCAGGAGATCGCCGTGTGCAACTACCACGATCCCGACGCCCCGGCCAAGAAGGCCAAGGCTGTCAGTATGTACGAGTTCGCCGGTCTGGGCAAGGTGCCCATCACCGAAGCGACGGCGGGCAATATCATCGCCCTCAGCGGCATCGGCGATATCACCATCGGCGATACCATCTGTGCCCCCGACTGCGTGGAGCCGCTGCCCTTCGTGAAGATCAGCGCCCCCACGGTGGAGATGACCTTCTCCGTCAACGACAGCCCCTTCGCCGGGAGGGAGGGCAAGTTCGTCACCAGCCGCCAGCTGCGCGACCGCCTGTTCCGCGAGACACTGAAGGACGTGTCCCTCCGCGTCAGCGAGATCGAGGGCGTTATGGATGCCTTCAACGTGGCGGGCCGCGGCGAGATGAGCCTGTCCATCCTCATCGAGACCATGCGCCGCGAGGGCTACGAGTTCCAGGTGTCGCCCCCCCGTGTGCTGTACCAGACCATCGACGGCAAGAAGTGCGAGCCTATCGAGCGTCTGGTGGTGGACGTGCCCGCCGAGAGTGTGGGCGCGGTCATTGAGAAGCTGGGCGCCCGCAAGGCGGATATGCAGGAAATGACCCCCATCGGCAGCCGCATGAAGGTGGAGTTTCTGGTGCCCAGCCGCGGTCTGTTCGGCTACCGCAACGAGTTCCTGACGGATACCCGCGGCGAGGGCATTATGGCCAGCGTGTTTGACAGCTACGCCCCCTATAAGGGTGAGCTGACCCGCCGCAATACCGGCTCTCTGGTGGCCAGCGAGACCGGTGAGTCCATCACCTACGGTCTGTTCAACGCGCAGGAGCGCGGTGTGCTGTTCATCGGCCCCAACGTGGGCGTGTACGAGGGCATGGTAGTGGGCATCAGCCCCAAGCAGGAGGACATCGTGGTCAACGTCTGCAAGAAGAAACAGCTGACCAACACCCGTGCCGCCGGTAGCGATGACGCCCTGCGTCTGGTGCCGCCCCGGAAGATGAGCCTGGAGCAGTGCCTGGAGTTCCTGGCGGATGACGAGCTGCTGGAGGTCACCCCCAAGAACCTCCGCATCCGCAAGACCATCCTGAACCACGAGCGGCGCATGAAGGCGCAGCACGGGAAGAAAAACTAAATTATGTAAACCAAAAGACCGGCGAAAGCCGGTCTTTTGGTTTATGTGGGGAGGATGTAATGTCTGGCTGCGGCGATTGTAAGCAGTGCTGTATGACCCGGTGCGGAAATTCTGGTACGGTAAGGTCGTGGACACAGAGGATAGGTTAACATAATAAAAACGTTATGTGCCCAACCCATTGACATTTCCCGGCGGGTGTGGTAAAAGAATAGAGACGCGTAGCGCACAGAAGTGCCTGCGAAGCGTATCGCCCTCGGGCGGTGCGCTTTTTATTTTTATGGAGGAAAAGTACAGTTTACAAGGGACTACACAGGGTAGGTATCTGACGGGAGGGGTTCCGCCCGTCAGATTTTCCATGTGATATTCAAACTATCGCTTGTGGCGGCTATGGTGGTAATCATCAAATCCACCACACGCCGCTTGTCATCAAAGGATACATCCTCCCAAGTGTCGAGGTAGCCGGAAATCTGGCTGACCTGTTCCGGGCTGATGGCTTCCACCGTCAACTCCGCTATCCTCGCCAGAAGTTCCTGCTTGCGCCCATCCAGTTCCGCTATCTTCACATTCACATAGGAGAGCAGGACATTGTTTGCGCCCGTCAGACTGTCCACCAGCTTTTCAATCTCGCTGTCCACATGGAGAAGTTCCACTTGCAGGGCGGCGATTTTCGGGTTTGCCTTTGCCGCTTTTTTTCTGCCCGTCAGCGTTTTGTAGCTTGCCAGCTTCTTCACCATCTGCTGATAAACAACCGCTTCCAGCTCCGAAGTGATGATTTTCCCGCACCCGGCACAGCTTTTATTGTCCAGCCGCTTTGTGCAGCGGAGATATTGCTTTCCCACAGGATTGTTAATGCTCATAAGGGCATACCCGCAGTTTCCGCACTTGATTTTTCCCGCCAGCCATGTATGGGTGGCTTTCCGGGCAGACTGGATTTTCATGTTGTTCATCAGCTTCTTGCGGCAGGTCAGCCAGATGTCGGAGGGGACAATGCCCTCATGGGGAGCCAGCACCAGCATTTGGTCTTTCAAGTCGTTCTTTTTGCTGGGCTTCACATCCCGCCCTTGATACAGATAGCAGCCATTCATGCCGGTAAAATCGGCAGCGTCATTGACAATGATTGTCCCTTGACTTTTGAAAAATTCGTACACATCAAGGTCTGCCCGCACATAGACAGGATTGCGTAACATCTGCGCCAGCGTGGGGCGTATTAGTTCCTTGCCGTTGAATAAAATTCCCTGTTCGGCAAAGTACCGGGTAATGTCCCCGTAGGAGGTTGTGGGCTGGGCGTACATTTCAAACATCAGCCGGATATTTGCCGCTTCGTCTGGGTTTACCACCAGCTTCTTTGTGTTGATACCGTCCATCTTGATTGGCTCTGTATGGAAGCCGTAAGGGGCTTT